>Ga0214545_1002177_pt1 | contig 37745 bp, 18 predicted proteins | sample CNSS4metaG_FD_160064 | JGI IMG/M metagenome (GOLD analysis project Ga0214545, IMG submission 160064) | Root nodule microbial communities from cowpea collected in UCLA plant growth center, Los Angeles, California, USA - CNSS4 | ecosystem: Host-associated > Plants > Roots > Nodule | place: USA...
TAATATATGTTAAATATATATATATATATATATATATATATATATATATATAATTTATATGTGGTTTTGTTTAAACAAGTTATGTCATATGAGAAGGGATACTGAAAATATAAATTTAAGATTACAAATTTGGGATGATATCTGAGTCATTGTTTTGGTCATGTATTAAGTAATGTGATATATGTTATAACAGATATTTCTCTCTTCTTTTTTTTTCGCTGGTAACCACATAAAATAATATATTAGGTGATGATAAATTAAAATATGAGTTTCTTATATATATGTGTAGCTTTAGTTGTAATGGACGAGAATGACATACTACACTTAAGTTCACTTGTTGAAATAAGTTTTGATTTGTATCAAATGTTATTTTTTTTTATACAACATACTTAATATGAATATTTTGAAATGCTTAAATTAATATTTTATTTTTTTAACATGCTTTTGTGTGTAAATGTGTGATCTATATCTGGTTTTTGTGTGCTTTTATATGAATTTTTTGACCATTGTTAATTGAAATGTTTTCATTTTAATACATTTTTTTGTCAATTTTTTTTTCACTAACTTACCCTTATATGTAAAGAAGACAATACAAAAATTTATTTTAGACCATCTTTCTTGTAGAAATTAATATTTATATATGTTCTGTATGTGTTTAAATTATATTTTGAAATATTAAATGGTTTGTACAAATCCTTTATTAAATTTTATAGTAAAGATGATAATTTTGTCATGGTGTTGGAAAAGTAATAACATATGTGGAATTAATGAGTATATCAAATATATTCTTTTGACTTGAAAACAAAATCACGAAAAAAATATAAGAGTCGATACTATAATATATATATATATATATATATATATATATATATATATATATATATATATATATATATATTACTTTGTGTGACTATTAATTATATTATAAACTTTATAGATTAGGAGAATGATAATCAGTGTCCTAAGAGCACTGGTTAAGGAATAATAAATGTGCTTTGATATCATTATTTTTATATTGAAAGCTTAAATAATTAAATACAATAATTAAAATAGTATAAATGCACATAATCAATTTTATTAAGACAAAAATACCCTTTTAAATGTGTAGACAATAACTTATTGTTACAAAACAAGATTTTGAAATTTTGAAGGTCTCTACTAAAAAGAAAAAAAAATCAATTAAGTCTTAAATTGACACTTTAATTATTCCTTTTTTGTAACATTTTTAGATGTTTAACACTAATTTTTTTGTTGGTTTTTCTGTTGATTTATATTTTCTTATGTTATTTTTTTTTTAAGTTTTAAATGTTCAACACTATTTTTTTTGTTGGTTTTTTGTTAATTTAAATTTTCTTATATATAATTTTTAGCAACATTAAAATATAGTTATTTTATTATTTAATTAGTTTTTAAATTTTATTTGTGAACATTATATAAAATATTAAATACACATGTACAATAATTATGGGTATTTTTATATTTTAAAAAAAATAAAGTTGCATTAATAATTATTAGGTCATATTTTATTTAATATTACACTTATTTATATACTTTTGTAGGATCTAATGTATATTAATCATCCTTAACCAGTGTCCTTAAGACACTTAAGACACTGGTTAGCAAGACCCTATAGATTATATAGAGAAAGTTTGCATTGCATTTACTGTTTGGATGTTCCAGATGAATTGAAAATTATTTTAAAATATTGTGTTCTAAAGAAATTCAACTAAAGTTTTGAGTGATAAGTATTAACAATACATGCTCACTTGATGACTCTCGTTGACTACATGATGTTGTAGTTACATTCAAAGAACGTGCTTACCACATTAAAATGCTAAAGAAAATAAGTGAAACAAATTAATTTAATACAACTTGTACATAAAATTAATTTTTTATCCCTTCTACTTAAAATTTTTGTGTCAGCTACAATTATAATTAAAGTGAGAACATAGGTTAGTCTACACTTCTACTTAATATTTCTTATTATTTTGTTAGTTAAATTTTCACATATGAAAATATAATATAAACACAAGTATAAACTAAAAGGTGATTTATTTTTTATGTTCGCAAAAATATTTAGAATAAAGTTTAGAATAAAGTTGTGGAGTTTTCCTGAGTTTAACCCAAATTTATCGAGAGGCTATACACAAAATGTAAATTTTAAGAATTGATTGAAATAAAATTGAAATTAAGATATTTATGTGACAACAAGTTTAAGTATCAAAAAGTAAAAAGTTAAATTTTAGGATATTTCTCTGTAAAGATAGCAAAATTTAAAGATCAACGATAGGAAGTGATAACTTTATCTATTTAAAAAACAGGGTAAAGTTTAAGGGATTTATTTGATAGAGTTTAAAAACTAAATGCTCATTTCTCCAAAAATTTAACGAAAATTCTTATCTTATCATCCAATAGTTTCGTATTATATCTAAGCTTCTCCTCTTTTTTTTTTTTTTCAAAATTGATAAAGAAACCACTTTCATAATATTTTCAAATTTAAACTTTCGAGAAAGTACGAGTGATAATTCTTAGACAATTAAAATTTATAAGTTTAAAAATTGCATATTAATTCCTTAACGATCACTAATTTCAATTATGGATTCGTAAGATATTTTAGAAGTCTAGAATTAGAAAGGCATGGATAATACTTTTAAATAATTAAAATAAATAAATAAACTAATCTTAAATGTTATTTTTTTATATTTTTTCTACGTGGATGGTAAGTAGCGGCAGTAGTAAGCGGTGAGTCCAGATGATAAAGAAAACGGTAAAAAAGGACGGTGACTATTTGACATGCCTCCGAACCTTTTGGCGCCAACACAATCCCTTTCTTTCTCTGCGCGCAAAGAGCGTAATTCATTCTTTGCAAACCAAAATTCACTTCGCATTTTTCTCTCCGCTGTTTGGACACCGCCAACAAGACAAATTCTGCTCTCTCTCTCTTTCTCTCTCTCTCTCTCGTTTTAAAAATCAGGAAACCACCGCGTCGCCACCGCTTTTATTTTCCAATCAACCAAACATGCATTCACATTCAGGATTCTTCGCCGGATAGAGGTTTTCATTGTGAAATTGTCCAGTAAATTTCCGTTCCAATTCTCAATGTTCTTGTGTTAGGTTTAGACAATTGCTTGTTTTGAACGTTCTGGAAATTGCAATGGCGCTAATCGTTGCTCTTGCGTGCATGCATGCTAGCTTAGGCAATAATATAAGCTAATGAAATTGATGGTTATCTTTGTTTCTTTGGTTCTTTTATCTGAATTTTTCGCTGGTTCACGGTGGACAGTTGAATGCCTGAATACATAGCTACGACTCGACTTAAGATTGATGCGTGTAACTTGTTGATCGTTGTGCCGCGGAAAGTGGAAGCTAGTTAGAGAATAATAGGTTTTTAAATGATTCCTAGTGAAGGATTAAACACTGTGATAACGTCTACATTTCTGTGAAATGCCTGAATTTGTATAATAAACTATGAAGTTATTGATTTATAATTAAAGTGAAAGATAGAATGTCATTAGTAATGGTGCGGATGTGATAAAATGCTTGCACCGGTATGATAAATTATGAAATTAGTGATTTAAATAAAGATTAACGGATAGCTTAACTCTACTTGATGAAACTTAGAGAGATAGTGAGAAACTGAGAAAAATGTAGATATAATAGGTTTTATTTTTTTCTCCTTTAATCTGAATTTTGCTCAGATAACCTTTTGAATTCATAACTATAAAGTGTCTGTGACTTGTTACGTGTAACTTGTTGGCAATTGTGGTGTAAAAAATGGAAATCAGGGAGAGAAGAACTACTTTTAGTTCAAATTTGGTTCCTCTAAAGTGTTGAATTGAATGCTGCCAGTCATGGTCTGTGATTAAATAATGCATGCACTTTGTAATAAATTATGATGTTACTGGTTTATATTATAATTTGAATTTTGACTTCTCTAATAAGTGCTGGAAAAAAAAGCAGTTAGTGGTTCTTTTATGATTTCTCTTGTTCATCACATATCAATTGAATGCTTGAATACATAAATACGACATGCTTAGTAACTTGTGAATCATTGTGGTAGAAAATAGAAACTAACAACTCCTTGCTCATATTTGGGTTTTTTAGAATGCAGGATAAAATGCAGTTAATGACCATTATGTGGTTGAGATTGAGATAATATTTGTAATAGATTATGAAGTTATTGATTTAAATGTGGATAAATACACAAGATATAGTATGACTTCATATATGGAAAATGGAAAGCCAATTTGGGATGTTTGTATATGATACAGGAAAAACCTTGAGAAAGAAGATAATGGCGAGTATTGCGGATATTAGTCTTTCGGCAGCCATCAATCTGTTGTCTGCATTGGCATTCCTAGTAGCCTTTGCAGTATTGCGACTTCAGCCCTTTAATGACCGGGTCTACTTCCCAAAATGGTATCTGAAGGGGATAAGAGGCAGCCCAACAGGTTCCACAGCGGTAAAGAAATTTGTTAACTTGGACTTTCGGACCTACATCAGGTTTCTGAACTGGATGCCTGCAGCGTTGCATATGCCAGAACCTGAACTCATTGATCATGCAGGCCTTGACTCAGCAGTGTTTATTCGGATATATCTTCTTGGGTGAGTTGTGCACCAAGTATCTCATTGGAATTTACATACGTAAACATGGACTGAGTTTCAGAGAGATAGCAATATCTGATACACTGTCTTGTATTTAAATGTTTGATCCTTTTTCTTTTGTGATATATTCTTTTATCTGATTGGAGTACTCGTGTACAGGTTAAAAATATTTGCCCCAATTACCCTGCTTGCTTTTGCCGTTTTGGTTCCTGTTAACTTGACAGGGAACACATTAGAAGAACAGGGAGCTAAGAATTTGACATATAGCGATATTGACAAGATTTCAATATCAAACATCCCATTTGGATCAGATAGGTGAGATTTATGACTGTTGTCCCAGCTCTGAGTTTCTTTCTCTTGCTAGCATAATGTGGATTCTTAACAAATGGAAGAAGTTATTGATTGTGTTGGCAACGTGATTGCAATTTTGATCTTTGCCTTTTTATTAAGAAAATCAGAATACCTCTAAAAGTTTCACTATTAATGACTTAACTTCGTCTTCCTCTTCCTCTTCGTTTATTATAATGGTTTCAGACTCTAATTTCGCGTCTTGAATCTCACGTTACGCAATCTGCTTGCTTTGCACTTGATGTTTCGAGATTTCACTACGTTTTCTTCCAGGTTTTGGGCGCATATTGCAATGTCATATGTCTTCTCATGTTGGACATGCTATAGTCTATATAAGGAGTACAAGAATGTCGCAGCAATGAGATTGCGATTTTTGGCAGCTGAAAGTCGTCGTCCGGACCAATTTTCTGTAAGTTGGTTTCATTTTCATTAATCTTCCTTTGCTGCTTTACTTCCCTTCATAACAAAGAAACACCATGGGAAATTGGTACCCAAATTTCTGCATTTACGGTGTTCTAGCTCCTAAAAATCCATTTTCTTGCCGATACGATGAGAGTGGCTACTCATATTTACGGAAGTTGATCTTATCTGAACATCATTTAATTCTGTGTTATTTTGTGGCCGAGTTACCATTGTATTTCTTTGACATGTTATGTTCTCGCTCAAATGCTCCTGGATCAGCGGATCCGACATTTGACTTAATATTTTTTCTAGTAATTTAAAGGAAGGAATTTTGTTAAAATATCAGTTTCTCTTTGCATCCCTGTAAAATTATTAAAAAAACTCGGAATCTAGTGCTAATATTCTATTTCAATGACTGAGTGTGCTCACGTGCCGGCGTATACCGACGACCCTGTGCATGCATGGGGATTTATACTCTCCCTATTTTCATGCCATGCATTCTACAATTAAACATGATAGTAGTCTTTTAACTTGTATTTGTTTTATAGGACATTAATGATCAGAATGTTAGTATCCGTATTTTACTAATTTTAGCAGACTTGCTAGCAAACTATCTTATCAGATGCTGGCTCGTTATCTTCTATGTTGAATATTTAATGCAAAGCATAGTCTTCCAGCTTGTAATTTAACTGGACATTGATGATCTGAAAGTTAGTATCCGCATTTAGTATTTTTAGGAGACTTCCTAGCAACCTATCCTTTTCAGATGTTTGTCTGTTGTATTCTATGTTGAGTACCATATGCTTATTCTTGGGTCACTTTCCGAAAGAATTTTAAGTTGCGGCGTTCATTTATTTTTTATATATATATATATATATATATATATATATATATATATATATATATATATATATATATATATATATATATATGCATGTTTTGTTTTTGTTTTTGTTTCCCATTATTGGAAGGATTGAGCTAATAATTGCAGCCGATTTCCAGCTGTCCTTTAGGAAGCTGAATATTGTTTTGTAATAACCACTCATTTTTTTACAGGTCTTGGTGAGGAATGTTCCTCCAGATCCCGATGAATCAGTCACTGAGCACATCGAACATTTTTTTTGCGTCAACCATCCAAATCACTATCTAATGCATCAGGTATGTTACTTAATTGCAAATAGAAATAATTTGTCAAAAATGTAATTTTTTTTAGTTGTTTTTGTTTGGGAATTACCACTTCCTCTTTGTGTGCTTACATAAACCCTCACAGAAAGGGTGACCCGAACATGGGAAAAATAGATGTATATATGCAAAAACGCAACATAAACACGTAGTAATACAAAATATACCGCAAACACATCAAGCTTAAACTTTAAAGTGATTCAACATGTCCATACTCACCCACCACTATTACAACTTTTTATAAGTTGCAAATCCTCATGCACATTGCTATTTTAATTATATAGACAAAGGTATAAACCTTATGTCTATGCAACTTCTACGGACGAGGTTGCAACCTTCCTCCAACATTACTCACAATATATTCTCTCTTGTTCTCACAATCTTAACCTACCAATCCATACTAGTATACATATTTTACAATTGTTGAGAAATCAAAAGAGAAACATGGAGAGATTTTCTTCAATGAGCTACGAGTCTAATCAGATGAATTTAATACTACACTCAATTCAAAACTAAAAAGCATTACATTTATAGGTTTTTTTTACTTATGTGTTACTCAACTCACATCCTTGTTATACGAAGTACAGGATTGCACTTAAACACTTGCACTCTCACGGTAACTTACAATAATATATTTGATAGACAAACAAAAAGTCTGTATCATGATACGAACTGTATATCTCACTTATCTTGATATATAACTTACAGCTAAGGATTTGGGTCAAGCCCAACATTTTAATACATCGACCTTCCTCTTAGGAATTATGATTTGTAATTTACTGAGATTTACTTCAACTTATTCAGGATCTTCTATTATGAATCTTAAATTTGTATTACTTATGCGATTTTCTCTCGTGTAACAAAAATATATTTTATTATGAATTATTGATAGGTTGTTTATAATGCGAACAAGCTTGCTGCAATAGTTGCACAGAAGAAGGCATTACAGAACTGGTTTATTTATTACCAAAACAAATACGAAAGAAATCCTTCCAGGAGGCCAACTACTCGGGTAGCTTTCTTTTCACGATTTTCTATTAAATTACTTTTTCTAATTTCAGCAGAAGAGACCTCCTTTTTGCATTTTCTTTTTCAAGAGAATAGCCATAATTAAAGTGGCATCCACTAATAACCTCTTCTTTCACGATTTGATTTCTTATCTATAGACAGGTTTCATGGGTCTCTTGGGGACTAAAGTCGATGCTATTGATCATTATACTGAATCAATTGATACACTGAGCAAAGAAGTGAGTACTGATCAAATTACACAATGTATACGTCAACGTCACCCTTCTTATCCCTTTTTACAATTATAGTTTTTTTTCACAGATTTTTTTATCAGGTCATCTTGCCAACTCTTTCGACTTCTATAAATAATTTGAAGATGATGAGCTACTGTGCTTTTAGAAATTGGATATCATTCTAGCCAACATCAAAGTAGATCTATTGGCCAAAACACTATTGTTCGTCCCTTTTCCCTTTTGTAGTTCTCCCTTTATATTCTTTACTCAGACCTCTTTGTCTTCATCCTTTTCCCAACGTTCTTTCTCCTTTAAATCCTCTTTAAAGTCATTTAACTCTCTTTTCATAATGTTGCCCTTTTGTCTTCCTCACCTTTTACTAGACTCTTAACATGACTTATTTAACTAATGAGGCAACATCCTATCACACTCCTAGGTATTTGGCCTAAGCCAAAACTAATCGTACTCATCAGGAGCCAATCATCACATAGCCCCTTAGCTTTTAGTATCTTATACTAAAAAGCTACAAACCAATCATAAGTAACGGGCTTATCAGCACATAACCCTCTTAGCTTTTAGTATCTTGTACTAAAAAGCTACAAAGCAATCATAATCATCGATAATGGATCTATCACCAGATAGCCCTTTAGCTTTTAATATCATGTACTAAAAAGCTACAAACCAATCATAACCATGGGTAATGGGCAGGGATTTCAAGAAAATCCGTAGTCATGGATAAAACCCGTAACGGTTAGAAAACTATTATTGTAAATGGATATTCACAAGTAATGGGTATGGGTAATTTTTATACCTGTTTGTTATCCGGGCGAATATATGTTTCATAGTATTTGTATTTGTGGATACACATACCTGCTATACTCTAATTTAAATTAAAAAAATTAAAATTAAAAATTATTAAAATATTAACATAGTGATTTTGAATGAGTTGTTTTTAAACAATTGGTTTTAAAATACAATTTCTCTTTTTCTTGTAAATTATCATTCAACAATATTTAAATAGTTTATTTGGACTTTGTTTAAAATTTATAAAGGTTATGTATTGTATTTTATTTGAATTTATGGTTAAAATATGTTGTTAAATATTTTAATTCTTTTTGCGGATACTTGCGGATATATGTGGGTATTTAAAAAAATATGCAGATACCTATATAACTTATATCCACACATATATGGAAACGGATACAAAGCTGATCTTTATCCAGTAGAATATGGGGGAAGGTACTACCCGTATCCTACCTGTCCTGTTGACATCATGATAATGAACCTATTACTACATAGTCCCTTAACTTTTAGTATCTTGTACTAGAAAACTTCAAACCAATCTTAACCATTGGTAATGAGCCTATCACCACATGACCCTTAACTTTTATATCTTGTACCAAAAAGTTACAAACCCATCATAACCATCACTATAATGAGCTTATCACCACATATATCATTGTTATATTGAAGGAATTCAAAACATCTTGGACATTTCATTTCATTTCCTGCTCTTATTTCACTTGCGAATTTGGTTGTTCTCGCTTTTGATTATTATCCTCATGTTTATGTCGGCAAATTTCAAGTGGTACGTGCATAAGTTGTAAATGGCATGCATGGTTTTAGTTTTTCCTTGCAGTTACTCATACACTAACATATGGCTTGTCAATAATTAGTTTATTTTAAAATTAAAATCTCAGGAATGACTGCTACTTGAACTTGTAGTTTCCATGCATGATGTAAATTTAATTGCAAAGATTCATCTTGCGCCTGTATCTGTAAGGGGAGGGGAAAAAAGAGAATAAGAAAAAATGGAAATTTAGTCAGTAGACATTTTTGGAAAAATTTTATTACAAGTATTTTCAGAAAAGACAATGAAATTAATATTTTTATTAATTAGTTTATGCATAAGCTAAAAATAAAATTTTAAGAAAATTGTTATTGATTTCTTGGTGTTCGATAATTTAAAACAGGAAGCGGCAGAAAGAGAAAGCGTTGTAAACAATCCGGATGCTATTATGCCTGCAGCCTTTGTTTCATTCAAAACACGATGGGGAGCTGTTGTGTGCTCTCAAACTCAGCAAACCAGTGATCCAACTATTTGGCTCACAGAATGGGCTCCAGAGCCTCGGGATGTCTTTTGGGAAAATCTAGCAATTCCATATTTTGAGCTGAACATGAGAAGATTGGTCATGACCGTCGCTTTATTTTTCCTCACATTTTGCTTTATGGTTCCAATAGCATTTGTCCAATCTTTGGCCAACATTGAGTCAATTATGAAGGTCTTTCCTTTCTTGAAGCCAGTAATCCAAGAGTAAGTCCTCACAATCTCATACCAGTTACTAATTTTATTATGCTATTTTTGAATGCTAAATTGCTAATAAATTCCTACTTGATTTTTCTTTCTTTTTTTCCCAAAATTAAGTTTAAACATAAGATACCGTGTAAACTACTTAGATCCTCCTTCACCCCCCCTTTATGGAAGCTGAATTCTAACTTTGACTCCTTGAATTATGACTTGTGAATCATAACATAAATGAATCTATATGTAAATAAAGTTTAAAAATGTTTATTTGTATATATTTTAAAAAAAAACTAGGATAATTTGAAAATAACATCTAAAGAAAGAGCCTATTAGAAATACATATTCGAGATTATAAGGACTTTGAGAACCCTTCAAGTTTATAATTTTAATTTATAATACAAGATTAGAAATTATTAATCTTCTTCCAAGATGTTTAAAGCCTTAGTTTCTAAATACACACCAAATTATTTTCTAAAATTTAGAATATAAATCAGTCCAGTTTACAGATTACAAAAACATCATTTTAATTTTGAAATAATAAAATGTCAGGAACTTCGGTATTTACTTTAAATACTAAAAAAATGTTATTTCTTATACGATTCAAATATTAAATTAATCAATTATGGTTAGTAAATTGAATACTAATTTGGTGTAAACTTTTTTATAAGCATATCTATGCGCTCAAAAAGGTTTTTTTACAAACCATTCTGTTATAAGCAATGTATTATAAATTTGATAACTATTTTAAAAGTAACACTAACATTAATTTCTTTTTCAAAGTGTATTTTTTTTATACTATATAAAGTACATAGAATTAAACATTTGTTTATACATTTAGAGGTATTAAATATGTGCTTACTATTTTTTTTCAGATAAGATTAAATGCAGCTTCGCAAAGGTTTTTAGTATGGTTTCCTAATAAGAGATGTGCCTTCAATTAAGTTGATGTTGAAAGCTTTTATTGAGTGAATTAGTAAAATATTTAAGTGGCTTACTATGGAATATTTATTGTCTGCAAAAGCGGCATTCCTTTCTGTAATGGGTGTGTGGCTTCATGCACTGAGTTACTCGTTGCAGGCCATCTATCAAGTCTCTCGTTCAAGGATTTCTTCCAGGGATAGCATTGAAGATATTTCTCGCGGTGCTTCCGAAAATTCTCATGGCGATGTCTAAAATTGAAGGTTTTACTTCCCTTTCAAGTTTGGATCGGAGGTCAGCTTCCAAATATTACTTGTTTATTCTCATCAACGTATTCCTTGGGAGTGTAATAACAGGAACAGCATTTCAGCAACTTCAGCAGTTTCTTAATCAGACCTCTGCAGAGTACGCTCTGAGTTTTTTTAGTTTAGATTTCTTTTATTTGGACATCGAGATCAACTAAAATTTAGATTTTCTAGTGATTTTTTTTTATTATTTCTCTACTGTGTCTTTATAATATATATTTGTGAACATTAATTTTAAAATTTTAAAATATATTAGAAAACATTTTTAAAGTATCAAAATAATATATTTATAATAATTAATAGAAAACAACACAAAAAAATGTCAGGAGTAAAACTGAACTCGGCAATGTCTGACATGGATATTAATTTGCAGTTTCACAAAAACAGTTGGCAGTACAATCCCCATGAAAGCCACATTTTTCATCACATACATAATGGTCGATGGTTGGGCTGGAATAGCTGCAGAGGTTCTCAGGTTAGTTCCGTTAATTACTTTCCACCTGAAAAACGCATTCTTGGTGAAGACGGAACAAGACAGAGAGATGGCAATGGATCCTGGAAGCTTGGATTTTGCCACGTCTGAACCTCGCATCCAGTTATATTTCATGCTGGGGCAAGTCTACGCTCCAGTCACACCTTTTCTTCTCCCCTTTATTGTAATCTTCTTTGGTTTTGCCTACTTGATCTTTCGGCACCAGGTGAGTCTGCATACACTTTTCAGCAATATTTTATTGTTGTAGTTTATGCATTATCTAAACAAAATTCTTTTCTAACATTAAATGTTTGAGTAAAATGATCACGTTTATAGTAATGCTTAATCAGCACTTTTTTTTCTTGTGCAAAGATTATCAATGTGTATAACCAGCAATACGAGAGTGGAGGATCGTTTTGGCCAGACGTCCATGGCCGAGTAGTTATGGGCTTGATTATATCTCAAATTCTTCTGATGGGATTGTTAAGTACAAGAGGTACAGAGACGTCGACGCTAGCGCTTATTGCACAACCTATCTTGACATTCTGGTTTCACAGATATTGTAAAGGCCTCTTCGAATCTGCATTTGTAAAATTTCCACTACAGGTTGGTTAAGCAATTATAAGTATGCATACATGTTAGAGTTTTATTTTGTATGTTTCAGAGGGTTGGATTAATCCATGTACGAGTCTAGGTCTCAGATTGAGTAAAAATGAACCAGTTGAGTAAATTTACAATGAAATAATGTTACTTTTTGTGCTAATGCGAAGTTTGTGAAATGTGAATGCAGTGTACAAGTAAGGGGTACTTGTAGTTTGTGAAATGTGAAAAACTCGAGGAAGGGTCATTGTGAAGGAATTCACAAGTGAGGAGAAAATTGTTTGAAATTCAAGTTTGAGTTTAAGTTTTACATCGAGTAAAAATAAAAAAATTAAGTATCATACAAGAATGAAAACTCATATACCTATATTTTAAGTAAACAAGTTATGCTATGTGGTTTGGCAGAGATATCTGCTGATCAATTTGTTTGAAAATGGTTATTCACAAGTCTATATAGAAGAATAAAACACTTTTCATAAATTAAAGTTATCTTCCTATTCACTAAATTTTTACAAATACAAAGACATATAAACAAAATTTATTTTAAAGAAAAGTTCAATGCATTTTACTTGATTGTTCTTTAAGTGTCTGTATTAGCTGACATATTTGAGATTTGGCAGGAAGCAATGGTGAAGGATACACTTGAACGGGCCGTTGAGCCAAACTTAAACCTGAGAGTTTACCTTCAGAATGCTTACCAACACCCAGTTTTTCAGGACAATGATTTTGAAAAACCAGCAGTGGTTGATGATGAAGAGGATAATCCACTAATTAAGACAACGAGACCTACTCGTAGGGTTGGCAAATCTGAAAGTGAAACCGGCGGTTGCTAAGGTACAATTGCCATTTGAGATTTCAAGAAAAGTTTATGGATTGAAGTGATTAAGTGAATGAGAATCAGCTATTTTTAGTTGAAATTTGAGATGCATCAAGCAGGATTCCCAGAACCAATTGCATAACATCCTGTTGCTATCCATTGCCTTCCAAAAATGTTATTTGTTGTGTAAATATCAGTACGTTCTACGCTGTTGTATAATTAATGTAGAAAAGACTGTGTTCAATATGTACAATAACAGAAACAAACCCCTGGGATGAAAATAAGTATCTTTACAGAAGAATTTTACACTACGTTTTTTCTCAAAATTTTCACCACTTTTTATATACATTTATTGCATGGTGATTGGTTCATTCGACGGTGTTTATACAGTCTTGTAGATGGAGAAGCCCAAGAACGACAAAACTCTTCAATGGAAAGAATGAATTATGCACTGAAAAATGATTAAGAGATGTTTGTTTGTGATGATAGTTACAACGAAAAAGTCATTTTTGAAAAGGAAGGCAACGGTGAGGAGTGAGTGAGAGAGTTGAGAGAAGACAGCATAGAATTGTCCTTTCTTTCTTCAAAAAACGCAAACATCAGAAGTAATGCGGTCCCTTGAAGGATTATTTGACACAACACACAATCTCTTATTCTCTTATCTCATTATTCATCAAATCCTCTCCGAATATTGGTTCGGTAAGGTTTGGTGAAGTCCAGATAAAATCGATGAACAATAGTTTAGTTTACCAGTAAAAATAAGTACCTATTTTTAATGGTTTATTTGGTTGGAGAAATAAAAAGTGAATGAAAATAGAAATGATGAATGAAAATAAAAGTTAAAGGTATTTGATTGAAAAAAAATAATATGAAAATAAAGAAATAAATAAAAAATATTGGTGAATCCCATTGCTTTTCAAATATATCTACTTTAAAATTTTATATCGATTATTTCTAATATTGTAATCTTTTTCCATTCATATTCCTCACTGGTTAAACAATGGTTAATTAAATAAAAGAAAAAAAAAAGTCAGAAAGGAAAACTCCACTAAATTTAGTAAGTCACATATTCTACGAAAATGAGTGAGCTAACATATATCTTCACTCACACATGCATAACAACCTCACTGTAATCTCTCTCAGTCAAACCTCATGCAATGCTCTAATTAACAACAACTGAATTTCCTTCCTCAGATTCAACTATGGCAAGTGTTGTATCACTCTTCTCATTCTCACTGATTCCTTTCAATCAACACAAATTCCAAGCCAAAAGTTTTTGTTTTTACAGACCCTTGATCCAAAGGAAGCACCACCAACTTGGATCGGAAAACCTCTTTCCCCCCTTTTTCCGAAACCCATCTTCGAAATTATGTGCCACTTCACGATTGTCCATTGATGAGACGGAGCAGCAAGTCGGAACCTTGGCCCGGCCCGAAGACCTGAAAGGGGCGTTGGCTTATTTGTTTAGGACGGAAACTGGTGGAGGTTTGGTGAAAGTTTATGTCACAAAGAAAAAAGATAGGTATTTTGTTTACATTGAGATTTCTTCGTTGGATGCGAATCATTATGGTGAAAGTGAAACATTGGTGTTGTGTTGGGGTGTGTATCGAGGTGATTCATCTTGTTTTGTGGATATGGATTCGACTGGTTTGAGTGAGATTGCGGCAAAGCGGATGAATGTTAGTCCTTTGGTGCAAACATCTGTTGGCAAGTTTGGAGTTGAGTTGGAATTCGATGCCAAATACGTTCCTTTGTACTTGTCATTTTTCTTGATGTCGTCTTTGGATGCAGGGTTGGAGATTAGAAGCCACAGGAGAACGAATTTTTGCGTGCCGATTGGGTTGCTTCCGGGTTACCCGGGTCCTTTGGGGCTCTCTTATTCTCCTGATGGCTCTGTGAATTTTGCTATTTTCTCGAGACATGCTGAGAGTGTGGTTTTGTGCTTGTATGATGAGAAGGGTGTGGAGAAGCCTGCTTTGGAGGTTGATTTGGATCCCTATGTGAATAGGTCAGGTGACATGTGGCATGTCTCGTTTGAGAGTGTCAAGAGTTTTGTGAGCTATGGTTTTCGCTTCAGAGGGGGTGTTCATAAGCAGAACAGAGGTGATAGTTCTGTTGAGCACGTTGTTTTGGACCCGTATGCTAAGATTGTCGCTAATTCTTGTCCTGGTGGTCTTGGACTAGTGCAGAATCTGGGATGGTTGAGAAAGGAACCTGGTTTTGACTGGGGTGGTGACTTTCACCCAGATTTGGCCATGGAGGAACTAGTGGTTTACAGGTTGAATGTCAAACGCTTTACACAGCATGAGTCAAGCCAACTCCCAAGTGGTTCAGCTGGAACCTTTACTGGTTTGGCTGAGAAGGTTCAGCATTTTAAAGATCTAGGTGTGAATGCTGTTCTGCTGGAGCCGGTTTTCACATTTGATGGAAAAAAAGGACCATATTTTCCCTGCCATTTTTTCTCCCTGATGCACATTTATGGACCATCTGGTGATCCTGAATCTACTATGGCCTCTATGAAAGAGATGGTTAAAATTATGCATGCCAATGGGATAGAAGTTCTTATGGAAGTAGTTTTCTCCAACACTGCTGAGGTTGGTGCTCTACAGGGAATCGATGACTCATCCTACTATTTACCAAATGGAGTTGGTGATTTGAAGATACATAGTGCTTTGAACTGTAACTATCCTATAGTGCACAATTTGATTCTGGATAGTCTGCGGCATTGGGTGACTGAGTTTCACATTGATGGCTTCTCTTTCATAAATGCTTCACACCTGCTGAGGGGATTTCATGGGGAGTGCTTGTCCAGACCACCATTAGTTGAAGCAATTGCTTTTGATCCAGTACTCTCCAAGACCAAAATCATTGCAGATTGTTGGGATCCTCATGCCATGGTAGCCAATGAGATTCACTTTCCTCATTGGATGAGATGGGCCGAAATGAATGCAAGATTTTGTAATGATGTGAGGAACTTTTTAAGGGGTGAAAGTCTTCTTAGCGACCTTGCAACAAGACTTTGTGGGAGTGGAGACATGTTTTCTGGCGGACGAGGCCCAGCATTCTCTTTTAACTACATTGCCAAGAATTTGGGATTTTCTCTTGTAGACTTGGTTAGCTTCAACAGTGATGATGAATTAAGTTGGAATTGTGGGGAAGAAGGAGCCACAAACAACACCAGTGTCCTTGAAACACGGCTCAAACAAATCCGTAATTTCCTCTTTGTCTTGTTTGTGTCATTAGGAGTACCTGTTCTGAACATGGGAGATGAATGTGCCCACTCCTCTGCTGCTTCTCTTGCACATGATGATATAAAGCCCATCACTTGGAGTGCTGTGACAACAGGGTTTGGTAAACAAATCTCACAATTCATTTTCTTTATGAGTTCACTGAGAAAGAGGAGAAGTGATGTTCTTCAGAGAAGGAGCTTCTTAAAAGAAGAAAACATAGAATGGTATGGAAGTGATGGGGCTCCACCAAGATGGGAAGATCCATCATGCAAGTTCCTGGCCATGAATTTGAAGACTGAAGCAGCAAAGTTCCCAGATAGCTCTGTATCTTCTGATATATCTGGGGATCTATTTATTGCTTTCAATGCAGCTGATCAACCAGAAACTACAGTTTTACCTCTGCCTCCACAAGGGATGTCATGGTTCCGCTTAGTTGACACAACACTTCCATTTCCAGGTTTTTTCTCAAGCAGTGGTGAAATTGTCCCTGAGATGAAATATAAAATGAAGTCTCATAGCTGTGTTTTGTTTGAGGCGAGTAATTATACCATTTAAAAGGACTACATTCCCTCGAACTTTGAAAATTTTGTCATTCAGTTATAGGTTTGTAGATTGAGGTAATAATGAGTTGGTGAGAACGCATACTGAGCAATGTATGCTTGAAAACTGTGTAAAAAGTAGTTTCATGGTATTGATTTCACATTGTCTTTATTTTTTGATGAATAAAGGAGTATTTACTTTAGAATTGTTAATCAATATCCAAACCGGTTGGTTGAGACTCTAATCGAAAACATTATCTTTCTATATGCAAGAAAAATGCTGCATACATATAGTACGGTACCTTAAATTTAGGAATCGACATGTTTTGCTGGCTTGTATCCTCACTGGAGAATTCTAGGTATGTCATTTTTCACATCAGTTTGGTGTTCAAAGTGTTACACCCACACTGCTTGTAAATTATATAAGGGTAATTATTTAAAGAAGATGGGAACTTTTATTCAAAATCATTTCTTGTTTAAGTAAGTCAAAGTTATCATTTTTTTTTCTGTACAACTCTTACAAAAATACAATGCTAATGAAGTGAGAACTTAGGGTGAAGAAATTGAGAGAAATCTCTGTTGAGTTTTTGGATCAGTTTTAGAATAAACCTATAACTAATTTGTATAAATCCTGACGAAGCTTGATCTTCTCAAAGAATTATAAATATGTGGTCAATACATTGAACAAGTTTATAGTGTAGTCAAGTTGAAACTGATGGCACCTTTATTTCCCCTTGTTCAACAACAATGATGATCCCGAAAGAGAAAACAGCTAAAAATGCCAGTGTATAATAGCTGGGTTATAACAACGAATGATTATTGGTGGATCCTTCATTTTCGTGTTTCCTCTCGTGCTGTTTCAATTTTGCAATGAGATGACGTCTTTTATGTGATTTTCTAGTTTTTCATTTTTTTTTATTTTTTTATGTTCTAAAATCAGTTTAAAAATATTACCTCAAGTTATAAGAGAAAATATTAAAATTTAATTATCAAATTCTTCCAATTTACCTCCTTGACAAAAATTTTCATCCGTTTGTAGCAGTACTGTTATCTGTGACTTCTGTTCTTGCTTTTGGAGAGATACAATATTTGTCCAATTCAATATTCTGGCATTATTCGCAAGGATTTAAGCAGAACATTACACTGAATGTTGTTACAATGCCACTTTGGCATAGGTTATCCCACAAAGTGTGCACACCACGCATCTCGTCAGAATAATAGCCTAAAATTTATATTCTTTATTTTTTTATTGCAAGTTCAACATGTGATTGCCTTTTGCCACTGTGGAATGTCTTCCTCTGCTAAAATAAAAAAAATGGATTAATTTTAATTAAATATATTTTTAACGATTGAAATCTTATTCGAATCAAAATATAAAATCTTAAAATAATGAGAATAATTACCTGAAAATCATTTACGAAACGTCTCTTAAATAATTAAAATTTTAAAAGTTCTAACAATATAATAGTAATCTTCAGATCTTCTCCGTTATGCATAATTATTTTCTCCCAGAAAATTTCGCAGAATGTTTTTGTAAAAGAAAATATTAAATATAATTAGTTAAACTTATTTGTTTCAATTTCATTAATTTCGTCTTTTTTTTATATATTTCAAAATTGATCTCTCTACTAATTTGCATCAATATATTAATTGTTGTGGGGTTGGTAGAATAGTGTGACAATATGATGTGCCTTATTTGTTACATCATTTGTTCCAAAAATGATTAAATTAATTTTCCAAAACTGTGTAAAAAGTAGGTTCATGGAAGTGATTTTTTATTGTCTTTATTTTTAAACAAATAACTAGTAGTTATTTATTTTTGAATCGTTAGATTCAATATCCAAACTGGTTGGTTAAGGCTCTAATGTAAAACAGTATTTTTTTTATATACAAGAAAAATATACATACAATACCCTTCCTTGTGACTTCACGAAGCTAGCAGCCTAATTACTTTTTAGCGTGTATATATTTTCAGAATAAAACTAACTAAAGACAGTCACTTCAGAATTTTGCTCTCATCATTTAATGTTTTATTTTATAAAACTTTATAATATGGTAAAAACTACTATGGATCAATCCAGCATATTCGAAATGAATTTCTTGCAGAAATGTATTTCATCCTTAATAGATAGATTGCCATCAGCTTCAGGGTTGCTTGCAATGATTGAAGAAATTTACTGTATGAGAATTACATTACATAAGATCGAAGACAGATAAATAGTGGATTATGATGAAGTTGCATGCTTTTGGTGCTAACGACATTCGCATGTACAGGTTTTGTTACATATATCATCCACGAAAAAAAGAACTGCACTCTAAGAAAAATAACGTAGGGACAGCTTGAAGAAAAAAACGGTTCATGCCACAACTGATATTAAAGCCACTTTTACCAGAATAGCAAAAGTAACTATGCAATAGTGCAAAAGCCACTTGGCCGAAATCATTGCAAAGAAGATCTGTTTTCATTTTTCTATTGGATAGATATAAAACCAATGTGTCAAATCTTTGTAGTGTGGCTACTGAATAGTTTGACAAATTTTTTAGTTTATTTGGTGGAAGTAACTTTTACCCAATTTCTATCTGAAGAATAAATAAATAGTATATCAATAAATACCGTTTATACTGAAGAAAAAGCCCTTATCTAAGGAATCAAAGAATGAATGAGTATAGTATTTACCAGTTCAGATACGTTTAAATTGAATTATCATTTCAGCTGCTGCACCCATCACACGTATCCCTCCAATTTCCAACAGGCGAAGAGCCAACTCGTGTTGATCCATACGACTTAGTCCCCTGCTCAGTCTCTTCAGCAAATCCTCATCAACTTCCCCAATCCACGACGGAGCTCGGCTCACCATCAAGCTCACAAACCATGAAACATAGGCCTCCCAAGTAGCACAATCACAATGCATTGATGTAGTCCTGTTCAGGGCACTCTCAAGAAATTCCATGTGCAATCCAATAACCTTCGCCAGTCTTTTGGGTGCATGCGACTTGTCAATACCCCAGGCAAATGCTATGCTAAGAAAGACAAAAAATGCCAGTGCATAACCTTTGACCATGGGAACCATAACTCCAGATTCTCCACCACCCTGCTCCAACATGGAAGCTGATAAAAACCAGGAAGGCAGAGTCTCACTTATCAAATATTGAACCAACTTTGGTCCACCTGATATCCAAATCAATGAAGCCCCGAGTAGAGCGGCATGTTCCACACGTGCCAAGGATCTGGCCAGAGATACTTGGCCATATTTGATCCCAAAATGGGTTTTCTTTGATTTCCATATAACCCCCTTGGGCAAATCACTCGCTATGTCTCTAACCGAAAGCATTAGAATAGGCACAATTTCTTCAATCAATAACGCGATATCTCCAATAGACCGATACACTCTTAGGTAAAGAATTCCTGGAGCAACTGGAGAGATCCCATCGGATATTTGAGGAACTAAGCCATGACCAAGGAGGGCACTGACACCGCCATTATTATAAATGCAGACAGAGCCAAGGCCAAGGGTGGATGTGAAACAACTTTTAAGTAGTTGAACTACAGCATCCCTGTTGTGGTGGAAAACAGTGCTGGAAGCAGAGAGCACAAAGTAGTTACTCCAACGCTTCACCTTCTGGACCCACAAAGACGTCACAATGGGCAAGGAGGGCCAGGGGCAAGCAGAAGCAAGGTCAGTCACAGTAGGGGCAATCAGGGCAAGGAATCGTTCAGTGGCCTTGTCAAGTTTGTATGTTATCGTCAGGCTTACAAAAGCTGCCAAAGGCAAAGGAAGTGTGGGTGGAGACTTTCCATCTACAGCGAATTAAAAAAAAATACTGTCAATATAATGGACATTTTTTTTTTCCACAAAGAATACTAAATGCAGGTAAAGGTTACAGGTGGATATTCATTGGTCAACCATTCAGTCAGTTGATAAATAAATAAATATAACTCCTCCTGTGCTCTTGAAAGAATATGCATCTTTGAGATAATGTCAGGATTTCCTGCTGCAAATAAGTAATATGATAAATGTTTTCTTACATTAGTTACTTTTTACTTTTGTTCCTTAAGACCACCTGTTCGAATTCTTCTCCTTGATGTTTTAAAGAAAACTCAAAAGAATAAAAATATAGAGTGGAGATTAACATTGTGTTTGGATCTATTCAAATACTATTTATACAGACTGAAAAGAGACGAAAGTGTGAAAATCAATTCATAAAAAAGTGTGAAAAAACGAGGTAAATTTTTAATTTTAACTTTTGACACTATTCAGAGTCTATTTGCAAAGAAAATATATACATATATGATTATCTAGAAATCATGTGTATAAATGCTTTATTATTATTTAACTTTAATATATTATTGTTGTTTTAATAGTCATATCATTAATATTTATTTGTATAAGTTTTTACACTATAATAAAAAAGAATTTAAATGATTAATTAAAATAATAATGTTTATTAATAAATGTTTTTATACTATAACAATACATAATAAAAAATTAAAATAATAAATAAAATAAAATAATTTAATATTTTACTGAATATATATGCTTTCATATTGTAATAAAATAATATCGGAAATAAAAATATTAAATTAATGATCAAAACAAAATTAATTAATTTAAAATTTTGAACTTTATTATATAATTTATTTTAATATACTATTATTTTAAACATATTTCTTTTATTTAGTATGATTTGATAATATATTTTAATTTAAAATTTATTTTACCTTTAACTTATATTTTAAAAATTTATTCTATCACATCAATCATATCAACTACAAATTTTCATACAATTTTTACTTTCTTCCTCCCACCTGAAAAAATCTCACTTTTCAATTTTTTTTTATACTTGCAACTCGATCTAAACAAATCATAGAGAACTTTACCTATATCAAGGCTTGGGACATTGAAATCTGCTAAGATGTTCTTTATTTCTTGTTGAACATGGGATAAATTTGAGGCAGGGCTGGGCCAGTCAGTTCCATTCATTAAAGCTGGCTTCCATACGCCCCTTGTAACTTCAGCTGAAAAATAGCTTGCAATAGTAACCAAAGAAGCCGGAAGGAAATCGGCTAGATCTTTGAGACCTGAGAAAAAAACGTGTGAAAATCAAATTACATAGTAAACAAAATAAAAGTCTCAAAAATCAGCATTGCAATACAATCCGGTGCAAATTTCTCGAATATGGTATTCAAGTTCGATAAGATTTTTTTCCACTACCTTAAAGAAGCATCCGCTACTTTAAGATATGCAAAATCCTTAAAAGGGATCTTTCTTCATCCACCTCCATGGTTTCTCCATGCCATGGATGTTAGGACAGACCAACTTGTCATTTAGTCAGATTTTCTAACTAATTATCCAAAATAATTATTTCGGATGCTGTAATTTAAAAATATATTTTATAATAATACCTCTTCGAATGACAAGATTATATAATTTAAAATATACTTTTTCATTAAAAAAATATAAGTATTTCAGATTAATCAAAATATATTTTAATCATTCAATTTTTTTTTTCCAAAATTAAAAATATAGTTTAAATTATATATTTTAATATAATTTAACATATATTTTAAATTCTGAATTATATAACACATAATTCTAAATTATATAATTTACCATGTATTTCTGAATTTTGAATTACACATAACAAAATGTCTTTCTAAATTTTAAAATCTAAAATATTTATTATTCATGAATAAATTAAATTTTTGTCTATATCTACAAACATTTAGGAAGAAATTATAATATTTTTAGTTTATGAATAATTTATAGACTTTATTTTATATCCATACACATCGATGTTACAGTCTTGATCTCATGTGCTAATCACCATCACCATCACCATTGCATGCGTCATTTTTATTGTTTATGTGACTATCAGAACACAATCAGTTTTGTTACCTTCATTACTACTCTCACCTCCTCCACTTGTGCCGCTGTCTCCACTATATATTATCATAATACCATTATTATTATTATGATTATTATTATTATTATTATTATTATTATTATATCATCCTTATTACCATCATAAGATATATTAAACAATATTAGCACAATAGTATGTAATTTTCATATTGCCCAATGCCGAATTGAGCATTTTCAAGTGGTGGCTGCACTTCAAAGAGCTAGCTGGTGCCATCATGTGTAGATTTTTAAAATCATTTTCTTAAGGTAAAGCTACTTATTTATTTACTCAATTGTAAAAATTAATCTACCTTAAATTGTATTCAACAAGCTTGGATATTTGTTTCAAGTTTCTAATGAAAAAACACATTTTCTATATCTGTACAAAAGAAAGAAATTAGGTGAAGGTTTGATACAAGAAATGCTTTAACATTTCTCATATTCAGGGGAAGAAAATTAAAAAAATTCCTTGGAATAAAGATACAATTTATGAACAAGTGAGAATAAAACTCACTCTCACTATCATAAATGACAGTAAAATTTTCTTCTTGTTAACGTTTTCTAATATAATTGTCTCTAAATACATTGTTTCTCATAAAAATCGAATAAGTAAACATATTTTATGATTATTTTCTAGAAAGGGTAATACTTTAAGGAATAATAAAGTAAGATGGTTATTTAATTTTTCGAAAACAGACTGATAAGGATAGGTTGATGTTCTATATATTTTATATAATTCTTCGATAACCTTATATAATATATTATTTTATTTTAAAATTTCATTTATATTTATTATTATCATATATATATATATATATATATATATAATAGTTTATCAAATGGTTGTTTTTTCAAAAAAGGTGGTTGGCTCTCAAATCAAATTGAAGCTTTAGGATTGTGTTCGGTTATTTATTTATTTCTTTTGCTTATTTAAGTTATTTTAGGACTTATTAAGTTTAGACATAATCTCCAGGGTGTGACATTCTTAGATTATGTAGCCTAAGTCCTCGTTATAATCTTGTCCTGACTCAATATATATGATACCTTCTAAGTTCAAGTTAAAAATTATGGACACAGATAGAGAAGAAGGCATACCTGTAGCAAGGTCACGGGTAGAGAGTTTCCCATAACCGCAGGATGTCAACGAAGCATCCAGAACAAAGGGAATAGCTTCGAGGATATCCCAGGCAGGCACTTTTAAAGCATCATCCAATGCAAGTCCAGATGAACTGTTGTTTCCTGAAGTCGTAGGTGTCGAAGGTTCGGCTCCATTACTTACCTTCGAAAACATCATGCTTAGTAGGGCATCGACAATCCAATGAACAGGCCCTCCAGGCACAAGACCAGGGCGGGTAGAAGCAATGCCTTCTTGATGTTTCCGGTACCAAAAGTTTAATTTTGGGAAGAAATCCATAAATACAGGGTCTGCAGGAAAGCTTAAAATGTTTGACCATCTTTTGAGCATTTTCTGATCCTTTGTTGTTCTTCCAAGCGATGCCAATTTACTGTTTCGAACTAATAAAAGGCATTCAGGACTAAGTAGTGATCCAAATGGTGGAGCTGTTGCATTGCTTCTCACTTGTTCAACAGGTAGACGATCAAACCGCCAAAACCTCAGCAAAAGAGTAAATGCATTAGAAAATACCTCCCAATGAGTGAGTTTTTCTCCAGTTGCAAGAGTCCCCGAGGCTTCTGGAACACGTGATCCAAAAACCTCAGTTATTAGCATTAGTCCTGCCGCAAGTAATGGAACCTGTAGTAAATGGCAAAACACAGCATATGAACGAAGACTGTACATGCAACATATACTAGTTCTCTATAGCCTTCCATCCTCCTTTAGCTTTTATGAAAACTGAACTTAATTTATGATAGAGCCTTCCTATACTACAAAAAGACTTGATAAAAATTTCACTTAAAATAAAAAAGGTTAGTTGGCAATTAAACGTCTGTTAAACTACAAGGATAAAAAACAGAGCATACCAAACCATGTAGGGAGAATATATGAACAGAGTCTACAGATGAGATTCCCACAAGTAAAACATTTAAAAAGGCAGCTTGGCTGGTCAAATGGCTGTCAGCCCCAGAGTAATTAGGAGGATCTATAGGCGAAAGCAATTTTGTGATAAAAAGAAGGGTAAGCTCCTGCAAACAAAGATAATGATGAACAAATAACTGAAAAAATTAAAGGGACAGAAGACACACCAAACAAGCTAAAAACTAAGAAAAAAGTGGAAGTCTGGTCAAATTGGAATGCTAAAAACAGTACCTGTACATTCCACCCACGTACCAGAGATGCCCCACACAGAATGGTAGCAGCAGATATTTTGTCTTCATCTGAACCCTTGATTGCAATTTCATATATTTTCTCAATCTCTGCTAAGCTTACATCAAAATCCATGAAATTCAGTTGCCTTTAAATTTTCAAAAGAGGGCATCTAATATTGGCTTCATGAAAAGAAGGATGCACGACATGCTGTAATGTAGAGGAGCTATTATGCAATACTATCCTTGATCAGATAGCCACCACTTTCACTTACACACGAAGACTCCGTAAATGTGTATTGCGTATTTAGTGTCTTTGAATTATAAATCTATATTTGATCTAAAAGACAAGAATCTCGATGTTTTTTCCAGATCAATAAATCCCTTTATCGAGGAGCTATGGGAGCAATAAAGCCTATACTAAAGAAATGTATTCTATAGCAACCCTTAATACTGTATAGCATATATATGTTGTTTCCGTTATTCCATATCTGTTGTATATTATGCGATTTGCATACGACGTCAATATTTTAATATATTAAAGTTTTGAAGATTCCTTCACGCATTACAATAATATCAACATATTTAAATTACATTAAAGCATAAAATGCACCCACTACTGAAGTATGAACAGTACTCCACGTCAGTAGCATGAATGATAAGAGCCAAGACTTTTCATGAATTTTCTGATCGAATGAATGAACACAACGTCAACAATTCAAAGTACGAACAATATTTCTACCCCTAAACCACCACCAGGAGACTAAAAAAAAGTTGCCAAAGCAGCATTTTGGAAAGATTAAAATTCTAGAAAAACCCCTCCATCTAATTTACATAAGTCAACCACTTCCTCAAATTTTTCCGTTCTGAAACCAAATTTAAGAGGGGATTGAAAGGGACACAGAACATATGAACTATGAATGATGCAGCTTACCTGGAAGCTGGAGTTGCAACTAAGACATTAACCAATTCAGGAGTTAGCTGTGACCCCTCCATCAAAGCAGACCAGCCAGGGACATGATTAGAAATGCTACAAGGAATTTGATTGCTGCATGCACTCACATAGCCAGGCCATAGATAAGCTGATGCATCAAGTAGGTTCTTGGCAATACATGCCTCAACAATTAGATGCCGTAAGTTGCCAGCTGCATGGAAAAACATACAAGAAAAACAGCGTCACCTATACACCAAAGGCATAAAAAATAAGGGATCCAGAACAAAATATGAACAGACTTTTATGAAATAGCGTTATACGAAAAAGAAAATTACAGAGGCAAAAAGAGCACTGCCAGATGACCAGATTACCAAAATGTGATTAAATATCACAGGTAAAGGTGCCAGCGCCACCAATAAAACTATGGACAACTATAATTGTTATATGTGTGAGATAGAGTGAGGGAGAAAAAATTAAATTGATAAGCAATGTTGACTGTATGTTCACAGGGAGACCCGTGTTTTCTTGTTTGGGGAAGCAACAAAATCATAGAAGGATACATATCAGTTAGAAGTACAAAGTCTACCGCCAAAAAGAAATCTTTACAGATTCCCCATTACCACAATAAAAGAAATTACTCACAATATTTTATCGGCAAGCCATTTGTATATTCCATGTATCCACTACCAACAGGATTTCCTGATAAGAACAAAATAGCTTTGGCAGCAGCTTGATTGGCTTCCACAAGAACAGGCTGAGGTGGAGTGAGTAAGGACTCATAATCACCCAATAGCTGTAAACTGGTAATTAGTTCCCCACGACACTTTCCCAGAGCTGGTTTTTCTGTTCCTTTGCTTGTTGTAGGGCTATGTTCAGCTTCTTCAATCAATTGACCTTCCTCTTCTTCAATAATATAAGTTACCACGAGGGTTGTAATGCTCAGTAGCATACACATGCAGGTATTAAGACGAGGTATAGGACCTTCTTTTGAATCTCTCTCCTAAAATAACAGGGTGAATAATATAATATTAGATTTGTTGTTGTGAATATTATGTAAAGTACAATTGCATGCAAATTTTCAGTGTCTCTAGATCTTTTATGAAGGACCAATGAATCAATTAAACGCAAAGGAGCCATGTGCCAACACAGAAAAAGTAAAATGGAAATGACATGCAGTACGGTCTTTCGCTTTTAATGATCATACACAGGAAGAAATTTATCAAGCAATATTTCCGGGAGTATCATCGGCACCATACCCTTTTTGTTGGAACAGTTCCAACCCTTTGAACCAAACGCAGTGCTGCAACCCATAGCCCCAAAAATGTTCTGTGCCACATAGTGCCATTAACTACGTGTAAAGTCTTCACCAAACCTGCAGTTACAAGATTAAATAAATAATATGACACTGATTTGGAAATAAAAATACAAGAAATTTGTCATTTAAATCAAGTATTCAGTTCAACTCCCACCCAAAAGATGCCATTTGGATTTTTTTTCCATGTCACAATCCTCTCATGGAAAAACTTAAGATCACTATTCACGTTTCCTTTCCCATCATCTTTTAACAACTTTTTTTTATAGTATAGCAGCAGTTCTAATTGTTACAAGGCAGATTTTATTGTAATATCCACTTCCTCACCCAGCATTTTGCAATTTCTATAGATCCTTTTCTGGCTGCTTTCTAATCCTTTCTGTCTGCCAAAAAGAGAGACTGTCACTTGTGGTGTATTTTGGCATGATTCTGGCATGTCTTAGAATTTGGGCTTAGAGCCTAACCCAAACAGATAAAATTAGCTTGTAATGTGAGGATTGTCAAAGTTTTATAAGTTCTACATAAGTCATATTTCTAGGTAATTTGAGGCTAAACACACTCCTCGAGGTTTCAATTAAGGCCCAAAATAGGGCACAATTAAGACAACTTTCCAACAAGATGAAGATAGAAGGTGTCAATGTTTCATAGGCTGGGGCGTATAACATTTTCCAGTTTCTCCTCTCTCTTTGACTTGAATCAGAAGGTGTAGTAAGATTTATTTTAATTCTGTTGGGTAAAACCACAATGTGGTCCTTGAAATTATATGAACCATATTAATTTCTGAAGGAAACCAAAAAGACGAACCTGGAAAGACTCAAAATATCTGCGCGTAGGGACAGAAGAAAAGGAACCATAATAACTATGAACCCAAAGCAGTTAATTAGACTCTTTCAACGAGTTCCTTTTCTTCCTTGTATAGTTATTATTCCCAACATTTTCACTTAAAAAAAATAATACCTGTAATAATCTCAATAGCACTAGATGCTGCCACTTGTCCTCCATCCAAAGCATCTTCCAGAATAAGATCAATAGGAAGCCAGAGTGAAGACCAACTATCCCCATAAGACTGCGCAGCAAAAGACATGGGCGAACCAGCACATATGACTTCTTTAGTCCTCACCTTAGATTTTATTTTGAACTCATGAGAAATAACCGCATGGATATTTTGCGACAAACTCATAAGGGTCTCTGCGTTATTATTTCCTAAATTCCTTAAAGTTGGAGAGTTTGACACAAGCAGCTGTGTTTGGTGAACGAAAGATTTCCAATATGATGGCCTACAGAGATAACTTCCCTTCAATAAAAGGTTCTAAAGCCTTAATTGAGATTCACTCAAATGAGTATTTAGCTGGTTTACCTAATGCAATGCATATCATAATTAAGTTCTTACATGTTCCAATGAACTAAGGAAAGGATCCTTGAAGTCATTTTGTGTTGCAAAAATTCTGCGATAATCTCTATAGCCATTGCTGTATTTTTCTTCTGAAACCCCTCAACATCCTCAGTTTTCTTTTCACCTAAGCTGTCATGTTCATCAATATCCATGTCATGTGACCTGCATAGCCATATAGGCTTATTCTCTGTAGTGTGATCTAGTAACCCTTCATCATGTAATGATGCTTCAAGTAACTGCCATACGATTGAAAAGACAAATTCAACTAGAACAACTCCAGGCTCCCACAACTTTTGACTGTATACTTGAGAAAGCTGAAGAACATCATCAATTGATTTCATAATCCTAAAGAACCATTGGTTTGAAATGTCATTATTAGTATTCAGAAATAAACAACGAACCTTCCCATACCCTGAAAAGAGAAAGAGAAAAACACACAAAAAACTACTTAAGCAGATTTATGTTTCCTTTATCTAAAAGATAATATAATTATCTACTTGCATATGATGAAATGTGGCCTTAGGAGATAACATTGAAATTTGAAGAGAGGTCAAATCTGCTTCTGCGAGCAATGCACTAGATGCAACTTTTCTTTCTTTTCACATACATATCCTTCAAATATATATCAAGCTCTAAAATATCATCCCAATTTCTGTGATCAATCGTTTGAGCCTTTGAGGGACAGATATGTTAAAACAAGTATCTTCAGGTTGACAGCATAAAGCCTAATAGTAAGACTTTCAAGTACACCACAAAAAGCTAAGGAGATTCACTTCTGTTTTTTTTTTTTCCCAAGTAGTTTTCTCTAGCACCATAAATAAAAAATTATTGACAACAAAGAAGAATTTTACTTTGTGGATTGAAATAATGGTCAGGACCTAACATAGTCATTAAGTGTAAATAATATGTTAAAACTTCAAATACCAAACTAGATAGCAGATACTTTTGCCCAGTTATCTCTATTTTCTAAACATGATTCATCATTATCAAGGGAAATTTTCAATCATACATCCCAATTCCTTTGCATGAAATTTTAAATATTTTTAGCACATTAGCATGCTATTCAAAAACCTTTCAACAATATTCGAACTACAAATTTTTAAAAATTACGTTTTAGCTATTATAGTGGTCTTTTGTAAGTTAGGCTACTAAGGTGAGTCTTTAGCCAATAAGATCACCATTAGACATTAACATACACACACCAACCTCCTACCAACGCAAATTTCTACAATAATAGATTTACCACGATATGAGCAGTGTGGTTTGCATTGACGTCTGTATCACACATATTCTCAAATTTTCACATCAAATCAAAGAAAAACACAACCAAATACACACGAAAACCCAATAACACTGGCTGGCTAGATTTGGCTTTAGTTGTATCAGACAGGATTTATTCAGTTTGAATTGAACAGGAGCAATGATAAGCTCACATTCAAACCGACATAGTAATAGAATATCCAAGATGCTAAACATATTCAGAAGCTAACACAAACAATTCTTATCAAGCTAGTTCAGTTGGAGTTGGACCTCACTTTTCATAGTATGGAGAACTGACATCATGTTCAAGCATATCTCGAAGTTGCTTAAGGAGTTCCATGTAAAGTCTGTAAGCAGTGGGGTAGACTTTTCTGCTTGGTACAACCCTGCAGTAATAACCAGTGAAGAAACAAAATAAATCAGTGTTGCGGTTGCAATTCCGTGCAATGTTCCACAAAAAAAAAAAAATAAAAAAAAAAAAAGAGGTTGGTTAGTAGCGTCAAACTCTCATTTTCTAGTAAACCAAAAATAGTTCCCTTTCTCTCTATCATAACCATCAAAGCACGCAGAAAAACTATTCCGATAACGAACGGAGCAAAACCAACGTTACAGTACGAATTCCTTGATTTAGTGATTCTACATCTTCGGATACATATTATGTAAATGGAACATTAAGCAGGCCTATGAAAATGCACGTTCCAGAAAGTAATTCGAGATAAAAAAATAGTAAAATTAATTAGAACGTAAGCGTATAAGAAGAAGTAGTGGAAAAGAGAAAACATAAAAGGGAAAGGAAAGAGGTGCGTTACGCGGCGGATAGAAGTGCGACGAGGAGGGTGGGAGGGATGATGTTGAGGGATAGGGAGGTGTGTAGAAGCTTCCATGCGGCGGCGGAATAGTTGTCCCAAAAGAAGTGAGAGACCAAGCGATGAGCGAGTTCGGTGGAAGGGATGGCAATGGCGGAGGAGTGAAGCGTCGACCTGATATCGAAGGCCCACGCGTAAGGATCGGTGTTGCTCTCAACGGCCAACTTCGTTTGGCGTAGGACCGCGTCCCACGCATCAGCCTCGCTGGTTTGCGCGGGAACTGCCATAGTTAGGGAATTGAGAGAAATAGAATTTTGAAACAGGGAAGAGAGAAGAGAATGCGAGTTGAGAAGAGATGCGACAAGAGTTATGCATGGAAAACAAACCCCATTACAGTTTCACTCCGGGAAATGTAACATTCATTCCCATCTCCCATTTTCGTAAATTGAACTATGAATATGAATATTGTATTATTATTTTTAGGCTTAAATTTAAATATATATATATATATGATCTCTATTTTTGTTTTTATTATTTAATTTAGTCCTTATTTTTTTTATGTTTAATTAGATTTTCATTTTTGTCAAATTATTGTCAATTTGATCCTTTTTTATTAACTGTATTTAAATAAACGCTTTTGAACAGTACATGTCATGTGTTAGCTCTTGGTTTTTTTAATTTTTTTTAATTTTTTTTAATTTCAAAAAAATCATCCACGTGTCAAGTCACAATTGTGTCACTTTTCAATTGTGGTAGTATTATTATTTTTGTTCAATTTAGTCTCTATATTCGTTACTTTTGTTTAATTTAGTTCCAATTTTTGTTAAAATAAATCAATTTTGTCTCTTTCAATTTGACACTAAATTTAATATTTTTTATACAAATTATATTAATATTTTTTCTAAAATTTATATTTAAATTTATTGTTTTTTAAATTCAATTATAAATAGAATAAAATTCTTAAACTTAATTGCTAAATAAAATATAATTATTTAAAATATTATAAGAATATAATTATTAATTTTTTTCTAATATTTATATTCTAAAATATTTTAAAATTGATATATAAAAATATTTAAAATATTTAAAATATTTTAGAAAAGTAAACTAATATTTGTAAATTAATATTTAAATATAAAATATTTTAGATTTTAATATCTAAAATGCAATAAAAATATTAAATATTATAAATTTAAATGTGAATTTTACAAATGTTAATATATATTTTTATAATTTTAATAATTATATTTTAATAATATTTAAATAATTATATTCTATCTAACAATTGAATCTAAGTATTATATTCAGTTTATAATTAAATATTATAATTTATAGTTGAATTTAAAAAATAACTAATAATAATATCATTTTTAAAAATTAAATGATTCTATTTTAACAAAATTTAGGACTAAATTAAACAAAAATAACGAATATAGGGACTGAATTGAACAAAAATAACAAATATCGGGACTAAATTGAACAAAAAATAATAATACAACCACAAACTAACACGTGGCACTAGCATTGACACGTGGCATAATTGTGACCTGACATATGGACAATTTTTTTGAAATTAAAAAAATTAAAAAGTAAATAAATAAATAAATAAAAAACAGGAGTTGACACGTGGCATGTACTGTTCAAAAACGTTAACTATTTAAACACCGTTAGTGAAAATGACCAAAATGACCAAATTAACCATAATTTGACGAAAATGAGGACCTAATTGAACACCAGACGAAAATAGGGACCAAATTGAATAAAACCAAAAAAAATAGGGACCAAATGTATATTTAAACCTTATTTTTAACATAAATCTGAAAAAAAAAATTATTATGCATTATACCAAAGAATTGCATATCTGGATTGTAAAAAAAAAATAGTTCCTTTTAGTATAAGTCTAATACAATTCCTACGCACTAATAAAAAGGTTAAATTATTTGTGAGGTATCCATTCTTGTAATGAGATTTTAAGTAGTTGTTCCATTTTTATTTTACTCAACTTAGTCCCTATTTTGAATTTTAAACGTAGTTCTTATGTCTGTTATTTTGTTTCAATTTTGTCCTAATTTTTTTAAAATTAATCAATTTCATCCCTATATCAAATTTAATTTTTATATAAATTTTACAATGATATTTTTATTATAATTGATATTTTTAACAAAATGAAGTTTATTTAAATGTATATTTTGCATTTAATTTTATTTAAATATTGCTTCAAATATTTATATATCGATAATTTATAGACAAATGTTATAATTGGTTTAAAAATAACAAATTTATAAATTGAATTGTAAAATTTTAAAATTTATAAAAGGAACTGTTTGCAAATAAATTTTCCAAAATAGGAACTCAATTGAATCAAATAAAAATGAGGAGACCTACTTGAGATTTCATTACAAAAATGGAACCTCTTAAATAATTTAACCTAATAAAAATTATTAATTAAGTTCATTTTATTTATTTTTTAATATAGGCTTAAATACCTTTTTAGTCCTCATTTTCGTAGTGTTTGTTGCGGATGGTCCTCATTTTGACAGAATGTTTAAAATGGTCCTCATTTGTACCGAATGTTTAAAATGTTCATCATTTTCGCAATTCATGTTTTATTTGATCATTTTCTTTTTTGTAATGTCGTTTAAATCATTAACGGAGCATTGTACCACACCTGTATAGTACACTTAACACACCCTAATACAAATCGTGTCACTTGTACAATGCTCCGTTAATGATTTAAACGACGTTACATAAAAGACCAAATAAAACACGAATTGCGAAAATGAGGACCATTTTAAACCTTCTGTCAAAATGAGGACCATCCGCAACAAACACTACAAAAATAATGACCAAAAAGGTATTTAAGCCTTTAACATATTATGTTATGTTTATTACCATTGAATTTTATATTTTTTTCATTATCGTTCAATAAAATATATTCATATTCATAATGTTTAATTGAAGTAAACTAAAACTAGAATTAGGAAATTTTACACCTATATCTTTTTTAACAAAAACAATTTTATTTGTTAGGGTTAAATATGTTTTGGTCCCTTAACTTTCGCTGAAAATTGGAAATAGTTCATCCTCGAAACTTTAAACTAATTTAGTCCTCAACTTTGGAAATATGTGTATTTAGTCATTTTAACCAATTTTTTTAAAGTTTATTTGACGTCTTAGATGCATTTTGTGATAGTATTTGAGTTGTTTACATCGTTTAACTCATTTTTGCTTCAATGTTTACTTAAAAACGCATTTAAAACGTCAAATAAACTTAACAAGATTTTGTTAAAAGGACTAAATTTACCCATTTATTAAAGATGAGAGACTAAATTGATCTAAAGTTTCGAAGAGAAACTAATTCCAATTTTCATTAAAAATTAATTGACCAAAAACATATTTAATCATATTTGTTAAGAATACAATGTCAGTTTGAAGTAGATGACATGGGTGGTGTCTATTCATAATTCGATTCACAACAAAAAAGAATTTAACTTTTACCTGGCCGTTTATCAGTTTAAGCAATACTTGCATGTTTTTTAAATCTGCTAATACCCGTGATTATCCAAAAATATTTTTTAAAAAATGTTTTATGATATTTTAAAATCAAAATACAAAACAATATAAAAATATGTATAAATTAAATCAAATATAAATTAAATTTTAATTGTAGTTAAATTTAATCTAATGAAATATAAATTAAATTTTAATTTTAATTAAATTTAACTTAATAAAACATAAATTAAATTTTAATTTTAATTTTTTACAGGTAATGAATATCTATAGATACAGATAATATAATACCCACATATGATCTTCGTTTATAAACGGATACTTGCTTCCGGTTATGCAAGAGTAATAAATACTCGCGGGTACCAACTATTTATGGTGGATTTTATCTACAGATACCTGCAAACACGTATATTTTTACCATCCATAATTTGAAGTCCCATATCACATAAAAATTGACAATATATAAGTAAAATTACTCATAAACACACTACCTTAAGGTTTTTTTGTTAAAATGAGTGTTTTGGTCTCTTATATGACTACTCCATAACTCGTTGGTACCGAATCTCTGAGTATAAGGATTCATCAACTCATTATTTTAAGGTTTTAAGTTGGAAGTGATGTCAATTTCTTATGTCGACTTAGGTCTCGTTGATTTTGTTTGTCTCTAGGTGAATTATTCCCTTTACATCATTATTTTATTTTAAATCATTTATAAAGTTTTAACTTTTTTTTCCTTAATTTATTTACAACATTTAAAGAAAATTTTAATATTGAGCATACAAAAGTAAAGTTTGATATAACGTAATTTCATAAAATTTTAAATGAATATACACAATTAATATTTTTTTGTATTAGAGAGTCATCATTAAATTACAAGTTATTCTATGAATTCAATATAAATAAATTAAAATACTAAATTTAATGATTTGAAAACTATTTTTATATTAGTGTTGCTTTTACACTCATGTTACCCCGAAAGTTAAACTTTATACGGTCTTTTCTTAAGTAGGACATTTTCTACACCAATTTTTGCGGTTCTTTTATCATTACGGTGTAATTTATATTTGATAATTATTGAATTGAACAATTTTAAAAAAAAAATTAATATGGATAAGTCGTATTAGACTTGTAAGATTCCAAAAGAACAAGTCGTATGTTGCGAGTACGATTTTATAAGTCGTATACGCACTAGTGGACATTTTCAATGATATAGGGGAACCATGGTTCCTCCATTTTTTTTTGTTTAATTTTTTATATATATTTAAATTATTTATTTATATATATTATATTAATTTTTTTAAGTTTTTTTTTAATTTTATACATACTTTCTTGTCTTTTTTTTATTTTTTTTTTATTTTTCTATTTTGTATCTTCATCTCTTTTTCATCTATTCTTTTTCTATCTCAATTTTCACTTTCAACATCACTTTTTTTTCAAAATAAAATTGCACCATAGTAAAATTGATGAGTTAAATAATATTTTAGATTAATTAATTTATTCTTTTGATTTGATTTCTTTTGTACCTTTTAAAAAACATTTTGAAGCATATGTTTTTCTCTTACATGTGATAAATTTGTCTAGTGTATCGTTAGGTAGTGATAAATTCATATTTTTCTAAATAGGGAAGAGGTGGTAGATTTATATTAGAAAAATTATGATAAAGAGTAAATGAGTACTGCTAGGTGGTGACAAATTCATATTTTTCTAAATAGGTGAGAGATGGTAAATTTATATTATAAAAATTATGATTAAAAGTAAAATAATTGATTTTTTTTTTCCAAAAAGAAGACTTATGATGCGTGTACATCGATTAAACTTGAAAAATTTTATGAGAATTTAAAAATTAAAGACTACGAAAAAAAACTATCTAAAATTCTCAGAGTTACATATAATGAATTTGAAAAAATCTAATTTAGCACCCCTAATTTTTTTTTTCAAGTTCCGCCACTGCATACACGACAAGTACAACTTCAGTGTGATATTAATATTAATAGAACGAAATATGTTTTTTTTTATTAAATAAACGAAGTCGTATGTGAGTTGGATGCCTTCATACAGAAAGTTGTAATTTTTATTGACGACTTCTTATATAAATTGTGATTGTGGTGTACGACTTCTTTAGAATGAAATCTACAAATTCAATGTTTTCTATTTTTTTATTTTTTAGTTAAAATAATAAATTTAATTTTATACTTAATAAATTGTATTAATATAACATAAAATAAATAATGGAAGACGTATTATTAAAAAATGAAAGAAAGAAGGAAAAAAATAGATGATTGGTGGTGTGATTATGGATAACTTTCAACACATTCTTTGAGAGAGATAGATTTGATGTTGACAAAACATTGTGATATTCTTGAAATAGTGAAGAAGTTTTTAATTCTTACAAGCATAAAACAAACATATGCTAATTTTTTATATGAATTATGAAAAGTTTAAGCTTTGTGTTTGTTAGGCAGAATATATTTATCGTCTTCTTTAAGTAAAAGCCTATTTGACTAAGTATACTTGTTTATGTCTGATTAAGTATCAACTTACCAAATGATGCATATAATAAACATAGCTTGCATCTATTCAACCATACAATTTGTGTTAGACATGATCTGGTATGCAACAAATTATGTTTTATACTTTGATTAAGCATATAATAAAAATGTTGAACGTGAATGTAATAGTGGTCAAATCTTTGAAGTAATTTATATATAAGCACACTTCATACAACCACGTGAGTTGAACCACACTTCTATGTGAAACTCTGATGTAATTTTCACTTCCAATGTTCCTTTCACACCCTTGTGGGCATCTATATGGCAAACATCTAATCTTTGAATCAAACTTGTGTTTCGAACATCTTTAATTTATCTCACACTTTCTGTATCTTCATCTCATCTCCACAACTCGACTTCAGATTTGAGTAGCTTAACTTCATGCAATTAATATTTATATTATCTTCTAATTTTATATGTCTATTTTAAAAATATGTAATATTTTTTATATATTTAATGTGTGGTCTATAATTTGAATGAAAAAAAATGTAAGAGAAATAATATAGTTACATAATTTCAAGAAAGAGGAAGAAAAACAGAACTTAATTATATTGTAAATTAATAATGTATGCACTTATTTTGAGTGGATGAATAGTTTTTGTCTCCTATTTTTCTTTTATTTTTCCTTGTTATATATTTAACATAATAATAAATTTAAAACATAATTAAAAAAAATAAAAACAAAATAAAAACTTAAAATGGGTAAAAAAAATTACATTCATTATGTATTGTTATTAATGTAGCCCAAACACTAGTTTAAATAATATATTGAATATATAATAAATGGAAAACCTTTATTAGCTTACAAATTATTGACGAATCCAACAAAAAGCACAACAGATCACCAACATG
>Ga0214545_1002178_pt1 | contig 37735 bp, 39 predicted proteins | sample CNSS4metaG_FD_160064 | JGI IMG/M metagenome (GOLD analysis project Ga0214545, IMG submission 160064) | Root nodule microbial communities from cowpea collected in UCLA plant growth center, Los Angeles, California, USA - CNSS4 | ecosystem: Host-associated > Plants > Roots > Nodule | place: USA...
TTTTGAGCATGCTCCTTGTTATTGGGCCTCTTGATGGGCTTGGGCTTGAAGGTGAATGTGGGCCATGTATTGGGCCTTGAGCATGATTTGGGCCTAGGCGTTGACCCAAGCTATAAGCCTTATGGGATCACATCAGTGGACCCCAACAATTAAGAGGTACACTTTCATTAATTCCTTAATTTGAGATTTGACTTCTGAAGAGCCTTTTTGTTGACTTGATCGTCGGAGCCCTCTCCGCAAGTAACCCCCTAAGGGTTCAGACCGCCTACGTTAGGGGATGACATGTACAAGTCAAGAAGGAGCCGACTTGAGATGTCAAGGATTAAGGTAAGGCATTATTTGTGTTCCCTAATATCTCTTATTTGTTCCCGCAGGAACAACTGGCGCCCACCGTGGGGCACGAAGCGATACCTTATCAAGCAACCCGAACATTGTCGAGAATGGTCTCCACCCGCAGTAGAGCCAGAATCGTGAAGCACCCTGAGGCAAGCCCTATTATGCTTGCAAACACCACCCCGGACTTGGCCGCCATCCTTGAAGGCCAAGCCAAAATGCAACAAGAACTTGTTAACCTGAAAAAGCGCAGTGTTGACGAGATGGAAGCGCTTAGCCAAGAGAACTCAAGACTGAGAAGGAAAATTGATGTTGATCCTACCTAGAAGGGGAAGAGTAATGAGCCGTCAGAGGGTCCCAGGTCCCTGTCCTACCAACCCAGCGAAGAAGAAAGTGAATACAATCCCACATCACACATCTTCACCACCACTCAACAAACACCCATCATCTCCACCCACCACACAATCATCCATCATCCAACCACCATCCCCGAACAACCTACAACCAACCACCGTACTACCACCCTTCCCACCACTCATATCCCTCCTCACCACTACACCACCACGTTCCCTACCATCATCTGTCATCCCATCCCGCCACACCCGTTTCCACCACACCCATCCAAACATCGCCACCTTTTCATTGATAACATCACAACCACACCTCTCCCCAACCAGTGGGAACCCTTCACACTGGACCGCTATGCGCGAGACACCGACCCTGACGAACATCTTAAGGTGTACATCACACATGTTGCCCTCTACACATCTCTTGATGTCGTCTTCTACAAGGCCTTCCCCACCACCCTCAAAGGCCCTGTCCTTGAATGGTTCACCACCCTCCCCCCATACTCTATTGTCTATTTCAACACCCTCTGCTACCTTTTTACAACCCATTTTGCCGGCAGCCGCTCACTCAGGCCACAACCTTATCCCTCCTGACGTCAGACAAGAAAGAGACGAAACACTGTGTGCCTTCATTGACCGTTTCAGCAAGGCCACCCTTCACATGCCCAACCTCACTCAAGAAATGATCTTGCAGTGTATAGCCCTAACTCTGAAACCTGGTCCATTTGCTGACAACGTCTAACTTTGCCCTCCAGCCTCCATGCATGAACTCAAACTATATGTTGTAGATTACATCCGCATGGATGAGATGAAGACTCTCTGAACCAAGTTTTGCACTGATTATACACCCTCGTCCGCCGAGCCACATAAACTGTCTCCACGACCCGAATCTAGGCCCAGAGAGCCTAGGCAACCATGATTTAGTAGATACACCCCACTCAACGTCCCCAAATCATGTCTCCTTGACGAAGCACTCCAAGCTAACCTCATCCCACCACCACAAAAAACCTTAAACCCCCCCCCCAACGATGATATGATAAGTACTGCAAATATCACCAAAACAATGGCCACACCACCGATGCATGTAATGCGCTTCAAGAAAAAATAGAAAAATTGATTTGCGCCAGCCACTTCCGTTGTTTTGTCAGAAAAGATGGACTATCTCATCCTAGACAATCTGATAACTGCCACCCCCACGAGACACTCATCACGCTAATCGACCAAACACCAATACCTGTCCAGATCAACAGTCAGCCCGCACTGACGTCAACCAAGCTGATCCCCCCTACGCGGCACAATCAACACTATCTCAAGGGGCTTCGCCAACGGTGACTCCATCTCATCAGCTAGGAAGATACACCTTCGTAATATCCAATCCATCAACCACATAACCCACTCCCACCACAAACGTTGAAGGCCCCCATCACCTTCACTAATGCCGATTTCCATTGCGTCGACCAACAACAAGATGATCCTATGGTCATCACCATCGAACTCGAAAACTTCACGGTTAAAAAAGTGCTCATAGACCAAGAAGTTTCGTTGATATCTTTATTGGACCACTTACCAAAAACTCCAACTTCCCCCCACTACAATGATTTCCTATGATGAACCCATCTTGGTTTCTACGTAGAAAAGGTGTCAACCCGTGGACATATTGATCTCCACACCGTTTTTTGCAAGGGATCTCAAACTAAGACCATCCCTCAACACTCTAGGAGTTGTTGTCTCCACACCCCACTTAGCAATGAAGTTCCCCTCCCCATCAAGCGACACAATTACCATCCATGTCGATCAGCGGCTCGCACGAGAGTGTTATTTGGCAAGTCTATGCTCTCAGCTACAACTCCTTCAAACCCACAACATTGAGTGTCTATCTGGCTCCGGAATGGTTTTATCCAGTGAGGACCTAGACCTTAGAATAGGATGCAACTCACGCATCGAACCAGTTGAGGAAACTGTAAACCTAGACCTCCCCATTGGCCGCACACTCAAATTAGGAGCAGGCCTCCAATAGGAGCACCACAATGTCCTAACACCCACCCTAACCGTCAACGCCGACCTCTTCGCTTGGTCAACTACAGATCTACCCGGCGTAGATCCTCAAGTAGCACTTCATAAGCTGACAATATACAAAGAAGTCCGATACATCACGCAGAAGAAACGAAAGTTAGGAGAAGAACGACGCTTGGCAAAAAAAGTAGAAGCTGAGAAGTTACTCGACACCGGGTTCATCGGTGAAGCCCACTACACAACTTGGCTCTCTAATGTTGTACTGGTTAAAAACGCTAATGACAAATGGAGAATCTGCATCGACTACACAGACTTTAATAAAGCTTGCTCTAGAGATGCATACTTGTTACCCAACATCGACCGACTAGTAGATGGTGCAACCAGCAACAAAGTTCTCAGTTTTCTAGATACATATTCCGGATACAACCAGATACCAATTGCCGCAACCGACATGAACAAAATTGCATTCATTACTGATGACGCTAACTATTTCTACAAGGTTATGGATTTTGGACTCAAAAATTCAGGCGCTACCTATCAGAGGTTAATGGATAAAGTATTCAACCAATTGATGGGTAAGCGTGTCAAAGTGTACGTCGATGACATGGTTGTCAAATCACCCGCCACCTGCAATACGCGCAAGACTTATCCGCCGTATTCTCCGCACTACGACAGTACAACCTCAGACTCAACCCCGAAAAATGTGTTTTCAGCGTCGACAACGGGAAGTTCCTAGGCTTCATGCTCACACAACGAGGCATTGAAGCCAATCTTGAAAAATACAATGCTATAATTGAAATGCGTAGCCCCACCAATGTCAAAGAAGTCCAACGCCTGATAGGCCGCCTAACCACCATATCCATATTTCTCCCAAAACTGGTCGAACAAACCCAACCCATTATCCAGTTCCTAAAAAAATCTGTGAAGTTCTCTTGCAATGGCGATTGCGAAAAAGTTTTCCAAAACCTCAAAACTACCCTCACATGCCCACCAATCCTCCACAAACCAGATATACACCTCCCACTCCTGGAATACATCACCGCAACAGACTACACGGTCAGTGCTGCCCTAGTCCAAGAATCTGATGGGATCCAACATCCAGTATACTTTGTTAGTCGCACCATACAAGATCCTAAGACTAGATACCAAATGGTAGAAAAACTAGCCTTCTCCTTGGTGCACACAGCAAGACTGCTACGTCCATACTTCCAAAACCACCATATCATCGTCAAGACTGATTACCCCATTCAGAAAATCCTCTAGAAACTAGACCTGGCCGGACGAATGTTGTCCTAGGTCGTGGAACTCTCTGAATTTAACATTCGATATGAACCACATGACCCCATCAAAGCCTAGTGACTACTTGACTTCGTCAACGATCTCCAACACATCCTTGAGGAAGACTAGTGGACACTATATGTTGATGGTTCCTCTAATCCAAGGGGCGCACATGATGGTATTGTGCTAGAAGGTCCCAACCATATCCTCATTGAAAAATCTATATATTTTGCCTTCAAAACTTCCAACAACCAAGCCGAATACGAAGCCATCCTCGCAGGACTATCATTGGCACACGAAGTCGGTATATGAACCCTCATATGCAAAAGAAATTTGAATTTCACTGTCAGCCACCTCAACCACGAATTTCAAATAAAGGACGCAACCCTCCTTCAATACTACCACTTGGTCCACAACGTCATACAATCCCAATAGGTGAAAACGTACAAGCAAACATCCTGTCAAAACTCGCAAGCACCAAACTCAAAGGCAGGCATAAATCTCTCCTACAATAGACGCTATCTACACCATCCATAACAAACATCTGCCTCAACCTAGGCCACACTGATAATTGGACAACCCCCTACATCCAATACCTCATAATCAGCAACCCCTCACCCAATACCGACAAAGGATGGCTGGCAAAAGTGACACGATACACAATGATAGGTGATGAAATATACAAGCGAGGGTTTGGGCAACCCTTGCTTAAATGTGTTACAAGAGAGCAAGTGATGTAGGATTATCTTGTTCCTTTTAGAAGATTAATGAATATGGTGATGATTGATTAAGAAAACCAAGGAAATCCCCACTGGACATTAAGATAACAAGCTATCTAGATGTGAAGGTTTCTTTCCAAGGTTCTAGAGAGGAGGAGGATGGATTGATAGAGAGTAAGAAACCAAAAGGAAAAACATATAATAGAAACAATATAAACCAAGAAGAGCAAAGAGACATAAAATGAAAACCAAGGGAAAAGGGAGGTATGAAGGATTCATGCCACTACAAGGCTAGGATAGAAGAAGCCATGGCAACCTTGAAGATGATTGGTGTATGCCGTCACTTGCCAAGGCAAGATAAGGCTTGAAAGAACTCCATTCCCAAAGGAGGAATGCTCTCACAAAAGGTTGAAACACAAAGTGTATAAATTCTCCAAAATGTTAACTCCTCTACAAGTGTTAGAGGTCCCCTTTGTAACATCCTTAAGGAATGTTACTAATATTTAATATATAGAATAAGAAATCAAAATAAATGCCTCATTTAATATAATACCATTTCCCAAAAAACACGGGAACTTTAAAACTTTAATACAATGTAATAAAAATAGGAGTCCATAATTATAAAACTGAAGTAATATTCAAATGGCTCCCAAAAGAAATTTCAAAGTTATCTCAAAAACCAAAATAATAATTATATACAAAATTCCCATGATATCCCTCGCTCCGAGTCTATGCATCTCATGGCCCACCTGTCACATCATCTGCTCCCGGATAACGAGTTATCCGATCATCGCCACACACACACAGAAAGGGTGAGCTATACACAATATATATAAAATAGATACATGAAATAAATATGTCCCCCATCCCAAAATAACATAACTAAAATTTCATGCTTTCCAAATTACCCAACCATGACCTCATAGTCCTTCTTGAGTCATATACATGAACTAGGTCTTGGGACTCCACTGTGCTCCCATGAAACTAACTCATTCGTGGTCCAACCCTATGAGCCTATCCCGCTCATAGTCCTGCCCTACAGACTCCTCGCCTGTAATAAACCATCCAAGCCTCATAACTTGGACCCTGGCATGCACGCAATCACCATACTATGGACTCCTCGCCCAATAGTAGCCGACGGGAACATAACCGTTCCTTGCCCATCATGCGCCCGACACATGTAATCACCATACTAAGGACTCCTCGCCCATTAGTAGCCGACGGGAACTCAACCAGTTCCATGCCCATCATGTGTCCAACCATCAAGCACATCCCAGACCCCTATTGGACTTAGTCCTTCAAGCCCAAACACCACACCACATACATATACTTCCTATACTTAGGAAAAAGTAGCCAAACCAACACACACAAGCACATACAAACATAGTAATTCGCATAAACTTGCTTAAGCCAGGGACTCTTGCCTAAGCTAAGCCCTCAGCCTCGCTTAGGCTAATTTACCTCGCCTGAGCGAGCTTAAAACAACAGCCTCATCACGTTATCTCGCTTAGGCGAGATCCTCTCGCCTAAGCGAGATCATCTCTTGCCCAAACACCCAAATCAATCTCGCCTGAGCTACAATGCAAGCAACACATCCAACTTGATCGCGACATCTCACTTAGGCGAGACCATCTCGCCTGAGCGAGACCCTGGTTCACTCAAACCCACCAAACTCCTCGCATGGATGAGGTTTCGCGCTCAAAACAATCCAGGTTTCCTCGCGACCTTACTTAGGCGAGTGTCTCTCGCTCGGCGAGAGACTAGGTCGCTCAACCCCATCCAACGTCGCCTGTGCGAGTAACGCGAACCAGGACCAAAAACGAGACTCTACAACTTTCGCTTAGGCGAGATGGAGTCGCTTGGGCGAGACTTGAAGGGTTTCAAGTTTGATCACGCACACAGTGCACCAAACCAATACCAATACTCTACTCAATCATTACCAAGACAATGTAATGGCAACCAAACATCAGAGTCATGCATTATATCCCATTAAGCTACCAAAACACAAGATTTAGGGTTCACCACCATTCCTTTACCAAAAACCCTCATTCCCAAAAATATAATGCATTACAGGATTATGCGCACAACATCAATCAATTAAGCTTTCTATCACCACACATAATGCACGAATTTCATGCCAACAGAAATCAATTGAAAACAGAATTGACCCAAAACCATAACACATGTCAATCAATTCAAGCGCATAAGGACAACACCCCTAACCTGAAATCTTGGTACCAAATTAGTAGCCTTTGAGGGTTCTTCTCTAATCTCTCAATCTGTCTTCTCCCAATAGCACCTTCTAGGTTTACTGTTGCGCTCTCATATTCCCTCCAAAACTACACTAAAAAAAATAAAGTTCCAATTTCATTCCCACCCAAGTTTGAACCCATGACCACTTAGTCACCATTCAAGTGCATAACCAATTCAACCAAGTCATGTTAGTGATACACTCCAATCATGATAAGCTTACAATACCAATTCCATACTCATACATATTATTAAAAATCAATAATAAACAACAACACATAATTGGCATACATAGGACTCGAACCTAAATCCTCTCACACAACCAAAGTACTCTCAACCATTTGAGCTAGTACTTTTCCACATCACACTAAACAATAATTAATGCCATAAAGGCGCTTTCTACCCGCATTTGTTAATTAATTATTTATTTAATTAATTAATTTTCATGGGTCTTACACCATTAAATAGACAAATCTAGGGCCCTCTTAGCAAAACAACTAAGTTAAAGGGTTACAAAAGAAACCTAGCATGTTCTAGAAAGTAGGTCATCCTAGGGTGCACATGGGTGAATTTTCGTCCAAGCCATCTAGGTGGCAAGTCTTCATGGCCAAGGCTCCCAAAGGAGGGTTCTAGAACTTTCTAGAAGACTTAGTGTCCAAGGTATATGGGCATCTCCTTTCTATATGCTTCTAGAAAGTCTTGTTCCTTCTCTCTCTTCCCTAGGATGCCAAGTGTCTCCTATGTGGTCCTCCTCCTTTCTTATTCCTACAAAAGAAAATTAAGAAATTTATTAGCATGTTGGTTTAAGGTTAAGCTAATCTTTTGAGTCAACAGGTCAACCCAAAGTCAAGGTCAATAAGTCAACTTAAAAATAGTCAACCAAGCCAACTTAATGGAATTTTAAACTAAAGAAAATAAAATCAAAGGAAGGGATCAAGGAACTCCCTTTCTTTTAAGCATGTGCCATGGACCATCATCATTGGTAGGGATTAAGCCTTATCAACAGGCTGAATACATAATTAGAGATGCATGAAGGAATATGTAGCTACCATTCAAGCGCACGGACCATGACAACCAGAATACTCAGAGCCGGCTACTTCTGGCCAACCATGGAGGCAGATTGTCAAGCCTTTGTCAAGAAATGCATACCATGTTAGAAACATGGCAACCTCATTCACCAAAAACAGGAACAGTTGCATTCTATACTCTCCCCATGGTCGTTCGCGAAGTGAGGAATGGACATCTTAGGACCCTTCACCCCGGGGAAAGGACAAGTAAAGTTCCTCATTATCGGCATCTACTATTTTACGAAGTGGATATAAGCTAAGTCATTGGCCACAATCACAGCACAACAGGTCCAACTGTTTGTGTGGAAGGACATCATATGTCGCTATGGAGTCCGACATACTATCATAACCGACAATGGCTGACAATTCATTGATAAAGAGCTCACCAAATTCTACACTTGCCTGTGCATCAAACATATCACCAGCTCCGTAGAGCATCCAATGGACAAGTTGAAGCCGCCAACAAAGTCATACTGGTCGAGCTGCTAAAACGTTTTGAAGGCACAAAGGGTTGTTGGCCAGAGGATCTACTGGAAGTACTATGAGCCTACAAATGCACCCCCCAATCCGTCACTAATGAATACCCTCTTAGCCTGGTTTACGGCACAGAAGCAATGATACCGGTTGAAATTGGCAAACCTTCCTTACGCCGTCAAGTATACGATCCCAACCAGAACCAACATAATTTGTGTACCCACCTAGATCTGTTAACCGAGTTACGAGAAAAAGCACAAATCTGGAACATAGCGGTAAAGTGGAAAGCGACTAGGAAATACAACTCAAACCTATGCCCACGAACTTTCATTAAAGGAGATCTAGTTTGAAGAATGGCCAATAATGCAAGGAAAAAGGACGGTAAGTTCTCAGCCAACTGGAAGGGCCCATTTCAAATACGAGAAGATGCAGGAGGAGGTCCCTACAAACTCAAGCTATTATCAGGAGAAGAGATACCGAATACGTGGAATGTATCTCACCTAAAGTTTTACTTTAGCTAATTTGATCAATGTAATGAATACAACTTGTAATCCTGGGTGTACTCTTTTTCCTCACCTGGCAGTTTTTCCCTAAGAAGGGTTTTGGCCAGGGAGTTTTTAACGAGGCACCCCAAACTTCGTGAATCTAACAGAGGGTTCTTTATCCTATATTCAATAGATATACATGTTTATTTTCTTAAGTTCCCCACCACTTAGCACAAATAAGAGGCCTGGGACGAACACTAATTACTTAGTTAATAGTTATACGATTGCGCTAACCATCGCTAAGACGGCCTGGGTCGCAAACTAAAACTATTATATCCTTCTCCCAAATTCTTAGTTATTTCTAAGAAATGAAAACCCGCATCGATAAAGTATACGGTCTACCATACCAATGCCATGCAACTAATAACCAAACCGACATGATTAACTGATAACGCGCACCTATAACAAAAACTAGCGGCATCATACAGAACGATAAGCATATGAAACATTCATTCAAACAAATATACACAAGGGCAATTGTACTATACCTAGGTGGAGCAAGGCAAGTACACGGCCAAGCATAACATAACGGCAAAGGACAATATATAACGACTCAATGACTTCAAACTTCGGATGACGCACACAAGGCCCCTGGTATCAATAAACACTAACATAAGGCTTGGGCCAAGCGTAGGCCCATATAGAATCCAAGTATTGGCCCAACCCAAAAAAGTTGGCAACCATAATTAATGACTCTATAAATACACGTGGACACCAGCAGTTAAGAGGTATGCTTTCATTAATTCCCTAATCCAAGATTTGACTTTTTGAGAGCCCTTTTGCTGACTTGATCGTTGAAGCCCTCTCAGCAGGTAACCCCTTAAGGGTCCAAGCCATGTATGCTAGCAGATGGCATGTGCAAACCGAGAAGGCGCCAACTCGAGAGGTTAAGGAATAAGGTAAGGCGTTACTTGTGTCCCTAATGTCTCTTATTTGTTTCCGCAAGAATAAATGGCGCCCACCGTGGGGCACGAAGCCATACCTTATCAAGCAATCCGAACACTGTCGAGAATGGTCTCCACCCATAGCAGAGCTAGAATCGTGAAGCACCCTGAAGCAGGCCCTACTATGCATGCAAACATCACCCCAGACTTGGCCGCCATCCTTGAAGGCCAAGCCAAGATGCAACAAGAGCTTGTCAACCTAAAAAAGTGCAGTGTTGATGACATGGAAGCGCTTAGGCAGGAGAACTCCAAGCTATGGAGGAAAATTGAGGCTGACCCTACCCAGAAAGGGAAGGGCAAGGAATCATCAGAAGCCCCCAGGTCCCCAGCCTACCAACCCAGCGAGGAAGAAAGTGAATATAACCCCACCCTGCACACTTTCACCACCACTCAACAAACACCCATCATCTCTACCCACCACACAAACATCCATCATCCAACCACCATGCCTAGACACCCCACAACATCCAACCCTGCCAGCACCCTTCCCACCACCCATATCCCCCATCTTCACTTCACCACTACTTTTCCTACCATCATCTGCCATCCCATTCTACCACACTTGTTACCACCACAACCACCCAAACGTCGCCACCCTTTCATCGACAACATCACCAACACACCACTCCCCACCTAGTGGAACCCTTCACATTGGAGTGCTACACAGGAGAAACCGACCCCGACGAACATCTCAAAATATACATCACCCATGTGGCCCTCTACACATCCGACGATGTCGCTTTTTGCAAAGCTTTTCCCACCACCCTCAAAGGCCCTGCCCTTGAATGGTTCACCACCCTCCCTCATACTCCATTAACTATTTTGACACACTTTCCCACCTGTTTACCACCCTTTTCGCCGGAAGCCGCCCACATCAGGCCACACCCCTATCTATCCTCAACGTCAGGCAAGTACAAGACAAGACGTTGTGTGCCTTCATTGATCGTTTTAGTAAAGCCTCCCTCCGCACACCCAACCTCACTCAAGAAATGATATTGCAATGTATGGCTTTAACCCTCAAACCAGGTCCGTTCGCTACGACGTCTACCTTCGCGGACTACATCTGCATGGAAGAGACGCAAAACCTTCAGACCAAGTTTTGCACCGACTACACCCTCTCACCACCGCCCCGGATAAACCGCTTCCACGACCTGAAGCGAGGCCAAGGAAGCCTAGACAACCACGATTCACCAGATACGCTCCACTAAACGTCCCCAAGTCACACCTTCTCGACGAAGCGCTCGAAGCCTACCTCATCCCACCACCTCGCAAAACCTCGAACCCCCTAATTGTGACATGACCAAGTACTGTAGGTACCACAAGAATCATGGCCACATCACGAACAAATGCAAAGCGCTCCAAGATAAAATCGAAGAATTGGTTCGCGCTGGCCATTTCTGCCGCTTTGTTCGGAGAGACGGCCCTACTCATCCATGATAGTTTGACAACCGCCACCACCCTCGCAGTACTCATCACGATAATCGACTAAATCCACCCAACCATTAGCGGACCTATGTTATGACATAGGGGGGCCATATCCCCCCCCCCCCCCCAATTTTTTTTATACTTACATAATTTATTATATATTTTTTAATATATTTTTTAAAAAATAAATATTTTAATATATTTATATTTTAAAAAATTATAAATTAGCGCATCAGATACTTTTTTATTATCTACATTTATTTTTCAATTGACCTTTTGAATATTTTTAAATAAAATTAATTATTTTCTTAATATTTTTTTAAGTGATCACTCGTTTAATTTAACCATTTTTTTATTTAATTATTTTTTTAAACTTAATCAATATAAATGAAAATTAATTATACTAAAATAAAAATTATTTATGTTTAGTTTTATAATTATAATAATAATAATAATTTTATTATTTTTTATTATCATAAAAATATAAAATCAATATATTTACTAGTTTATATAAACGATTTGAGATTATTCTTTTGGTTTTTATTTCAGTTCAAAAATATCAAGTTCATCTTCTAGTCTTTTTTAGTTTCAATTTAGTCCCAATTTTTTTAAAAATAATGCAATTTGGTCATATTTTTGTTAAATTTCTTGAATTGTATCAAGATTTTTCCATCAAAATTGAAGTTATAAATAATGATGGTTTTCTTTGTTAATGTGACTAACACAATCTCATTGTCAATTTTGATGAAAACTCCTTACTTCGCTTCAAAAAATTTAACGAAAATTATCAAATTGCATCAATTTTTAAAAATTCAGGACCAATTTGAGGTTAAAAAAACTAAAGGATCAATATGACATTTTTGGACAAAAAAATAAACCAAAAGAGTAATTCAACCAAAATTTTGGCATCCCCAAAATTTTGGGTCAAGATCCGCCACTGCACCCAACCACCCAAATCCTCAACGCGGTACAATTAACATTATATCTAGGGGCTTCGCCAACAGTGGCTCCACCTCATCAGCTAGGAAGAAGCATCTTCATCACATTCAATCCATTAACCACATAACACACTATCACCACAAACGTCGAATGCCCCCCATCACCTTCACTGATGCCGATTTCCATGGCGTCGACCACCAACAGGATGACCCCATGGTCATCACCATCGAACTCGAGAACTACGCAGTTAAAAAAGTGCTTATCGACCAAGGCAATTCCGTTGACATCCTCTACTAGACTACCTACCAAAAACTCCAACTTCCACCCACTGCCATGGTTCCCTATGACGAACCCATTTATGGGTTCTCCGGAGAAAAGATCTGCACTCGCGGGTACATCGACCTTCATACTGTTTTTCAGGAAGGATCTCAAACCAAAACCATCCCCATCCGCTTCCTTGTCGTAGACGCCCCAACATCATATAATGTCCTCCTCGATCGTCCATCCCTCAACACTCTAGGAGTTGTTGTCTCCACACCACACCTAGTTATGAAATTCCCCTCCCCATCTAGCAACATCCTTACCATCCACGGCGGCCAGCGGCTCGCACGTGAATGCTATATGGCATGCTTGCGTTCACAGCTACCAATCCTGCAAACCTAACACATTGAATGACCACCCGGCTCTAACATAGCTCTATCTGGCAACGACCTGGATCCCCGAGTAAGACACGACGCACAAATTGAGCCAGTTGAAGAAACCGTTAGTCTAGATCTCTCTAATGGTCGCACTCTCAAATTGGGAACATGCCTCCAACAAGAACAACGTGATATCCTGGCTCCCACTCTTATCGCCAATGCTCACCTCTTTGCATGGTCAACCGTAGACTTGCCCGATGTCGATCCATAAATGGTAGTTCATAAACTGTCAATCTATAAAGAAGCTAGGTATATCTCGTAGAAGAAACGCAAGTTAGGAGAAGAACGCCAGTTGGCAGCAAAAGTAGAGGCCGAGAAATTGCTTGACGTTGGGTTCATCGAGGAAGCCCATTACACTACATGGCTCTCTAATGTTGTCTTAGTCAAAAAAGCTAATGGGAAATGGTAAATGTGCGTCGATTACACGAACCTTAACAAAGTCTGCCCAGAGATGCCTACCACTTACGCAACAGTGACCGGCTAGTAGACGGTGCAGCTGATAACAAAGTACTCAGTTTCTTAGACGACGCTAACTATTTTTACAAGGTTATGCCTTTTTGCCTAAAAAACGCGGGTGTTACTTACCAAAGGTTAATGGACAAGGTGTTCAACCACTTGATGGGCAAGTGTGTCGAAGTATACGTCGATGACATGGTTGTCAACTCACCCAGCCACCTGCAACATACACAAGACCTGTCCACAATATTTCCTGCACTACGACAATACAACCTCAGACGTAACCCCAAAAAATCCGTATTCGGCGTCGACCGTGGCAAATTCTTAGGCTTAATGCTCACACAACGCGGCATTGAAGCCAACCTCGAAAAGTGCAACGCCATCATCGAAATGTGCAGCCCCAACAATGTCAAAGAAGTCCAACGCTTGATAGGCCGCCTAACCCTCATATCTAGATTCCTCCCAAAACTAGCCGAACAAACACAACTCATTGTCCAGCTACTCAAAAAATCCGCGAAGTTCTCTTTTAACGCTGATTGCGAAAATTTTTTCCAAAATCTTCAAACCACCCTCACATCCCCACCCATCCTCCACAAACGAGATATATATCAACCACTCCTAGTATATATCACCGCAACAGATCACACAGTTAGTGTCGCACTGGTCCAAGAGTTTACCGGCATTCAACACCCAATATACTTCGTCAGTCGCACTCTCCAAGATCTAGAGACCAGATACCAGATGGTGGAGAAATTGGCCCTCTCCTTGGTACATGCAGCGAGACGTCTATGCCCTTACTTCCAAAACCACAATATTATTGTTAAAATTGACTAGCCCTTCCAGAAAATCCTCCAAAAACCTGACCTTGCCGGACGAATGTCATCCTGGGTCGTGGAGCTCTCTGATTTCAACATTCGTTATGAACCACACGGCCCCATCAAAGTCCAGTGCCTACTTGACTTTGTCAACGACCTACAATACACCCCCGAGGAGGACCAATGGACAATGTATGTTGATGGTTCCTCTAATCCAAAGATCGCAAACGCTGGCATTGTCCTAGAAGGCCCCAACAACATCCTCATTGAAAATATTTTCCACTTCGCCTTCAAAACCTCCAACAATCAAGCCGAATACGAGGCCATCCTCGCGGGACTGTCACTTGCACGTGAATTCAGTGTTAAAGCACTCATAAGTAAGACAGATTCCAAGCTCACTGTCGGCCACCTTAACGACTAATTCCAAATAAAAGATGCAACTCTCCTCCAATATTACCACCTAGTACGTAACGTCATAAAGTCTGAATTTGGCTGAGTATGTATTCAGCACATCCCAAGAGGCGAAAATGTTGAGCAGATGTCCTCTCAAAACTGGCAAGCACTAAGCTCAAAGGCAGGCATAAGTCGTTACTACAACAAATGTTATCTGCACCATCCATCACAAACATCTGCCTCAACCTAGGCCACACCGACAATTGAACAACCCCATACATCCAATATCTCAAGACCGACAACCCCTACCCAACACCGACAAAGGATGGCTCGCCAAAGCAGCACGGTATACGATGATAGACGACGAACTATACAAGTGAGGTTATGGCCATCCACTACTCAAGTGTGTTACAAGGGAGCAAGCAAAATATGTACTTAAGGAATTACACGAATGAATATGCGGGTACCACTCAAGCGCACGAATCATGACCACCAAAATACTCAAAGTCGGCTACTTTTGGCCAACCATGGAGGCGGATTGTCAGACCTATGTCAAGAAATGCATACCATGTCAGAAACACGATAATCTAATCCACCAGAAATGGGGAATGGACATCCTTGGACCGTTCACCCCGAGAAAAGGACAAGTGAAATTCCTCATTGTGGACATCGACTACTTTACGAAATGGATAGAAGCTAAGCCATTGGCCACAATCACAGCACAACAGGTCTAGAAGTTCGTATGGAAAGACATTATCTGCCGCTATGGAGTATCGCATACTATCATAACCGACAATGGCCGACAATTCATAGATAAAGAGGTTGTCAAATTTTACATTGACCTTGGCATCAAATACATCACCAACTCCGTAGAGCATCCACAAACCAACGACTAAGCTAAAGCTGCCAACAAGGTAATACTAGTTGAGTTGCGAGAACGATTAGATGGCACCAAAGGCCGCTAACCAGAAAATTTGCTTGAAGTATTATGGGCCTACAAGTGCACCCCACAATCCGCCACAAACAAATCCCCCTTCAGCCTGGTCTACGAAGCAGAAGCAATGATACCAGTTGAAATTGGTAAACCTTCCTTACGTCATCAAGTATACGATCCAAACTAGAACCAACAGAACCTATGCACCCACCTAGATCTATTCACTTAGTTAAGAGACAAACTGCAAATTTGTAACATAGTGATTAAACAAAGAGCGACCATAAAATACAACTCAAACCTATGTCCATAGTCATTCGTCAAAGGGGACCTAGTTTGGAGGATGCCTAGAAGTGCAAGAAAGAAAGATGGCAAATTCTCAACCAACTGAGACAGACTATACCGAATACGTAACGATGCAGGATGAGCAACTATCATGAGAAGAGCTACCGAACATGTGGAATGTATCTCCTCTAAAATTTTACTTTAGTTAGCCTGATCAATGTAACGAACACTTGTAACCCTGGGTGTACTATTTTTCCTCACTTGGCATTTTTTCCTAAGGAGGGTTTTAGCCAGGGAGTTTTTAACGAGACACCCTAAAATTCATGAATAAAACAAAGGGTTCTTTATCGTATACTCAACTGTTTATCGGGTTTAATTTCTTAAGTTCCTCACCACTTACCACAAGTAAGAGGCCTAGATCAATCATTGTTTATCTGGTTTAATTTTTAAGTTTCCCACCACTTACCATAAGTAAGCGACCTGGGTCAAACACTATTTATCTGGATTAATTTCTTAAGTTCCCCACCACTTACCACAAGTAAGCGGCCTGGGTCGAACATTGTTTACCCTGTTTAATTTCTTAAGTCCCCCACCACTTACCACGAGTAAGCGGCCTGGGTCGAATATTGTTTATTTGGTTTAAATTCTTACGTTCCCCACCTCTTACCACAAGTAAGCGGCCCGTGTCGACCACCACTATTATAAGATTTTTAAACTACTTACTGAAAACTTCCATACTGCTTACCAAATTAAGCAGTCTATAACACAAATATCAAACACACTATAACAAAGTTGCAACAACACAATCATTCCATAAACGCGCTCCTATGGTACATACTATCGTTATTGAGTAATAGCAAATATGCACAGAACATTCATCTTATTAATGAACAAGTAAACAGTGTACAAATTATTACAAACTTAGGATTAATATGAAATTGAAAATATAAAACAATAATCCTACTCTGCTGTTTGATCGACATCTACCTCCGTGGCTACAACATCATCAGGATTTGCATCTAATTTCACTACCATCTTCTCGACCTCTTCCTCATGACTGGATTCTACTTCACTCACAAGTTCACCATCGACCACATCTTTGTTCACATCGAATCTAGCATCAGACACATCAACGTCTTTGTGAAAAACGGTTGCATATCATAAGCCCTTCTGGAAACCATTAATGTGTTCCTAGATAATGCAGCCCATGAGATCTTCCAGCTCGGTCTCGAGTCTGTCATGTTTTTCCTTCAGTTCATCATAATTGGCCTCGAGATCCACAATCCTGCCCTTCGACTTTTTCTCGAATTCCAGGCACCACACTTTCCAGGTCCCCAACCTTTTATTTTCCTCCAACCACTCCTCCTTCTCTTTCTCCCAAGCCGCCTTCTCTTCGGCATGCTTGTCAACTTGGACTTGTAGCTCCTCCAGCTTGGACCAGTTACCCTCCTTCAAGGCTTTGCTGTTAAACTCTAACATAGCCTTAGCCATGGAATTCGGTTCCATGTTGTCAATGGAGTTGACCAGAGACTCTGACAAGTTAATCTCAGTGTCACGTCGGACAATAGTCTTCAGCAACTCCATAAGTCCAGCCTCAGGTTTCTTAACACCAGTAGAAGATCTTGACCCCAATAAGACAACCCTTACTCTCTTCAGATCCTTACCCCCGCCCTACTTAGCGGGCACCTCCGCTTTCCTCTTGGACCCTCCATGTACATGAACCTCCACTTAGGGATCTTGCAAATTGGAAACTTCAGTGTTCCTAGCAGCTCTGGCCTTTGCCACCTTCTCCTTACGAAGAGCTTGAAAGAGATTCAAATTTTTCTTTTCGACTTGTGCCATATGACCTACAACAATAACAACAACGTCGATTAGTCAACTCAGACACACCCTACTATTTAAAACACAAATAGATACCTTATATATCAACAATTAGGTGTATTGAATTATAAATCCTAACTAAGCCCTTAGTGGGCATCTTATCATTAAACTTCATCAAGGTATCCACCATCTCCCTGTCCGCCAACGACAACTTCTCTCTCTTCATATCCTTATAATGCCACAGGTTATCAGTCCAACTAAAGAGGAACTTAGTGTCACCATCATTAGTATAGAAATATGAACGCCCAGGCTCCTTCATCACCACCTTGAAGAAACCATCCTTAAAGTGCTTAAATGACTGAGTAAATGCATCCAGTGTGCTTATCCCTGATTGACTTATTAATGACAACCATGTTTTCGGACTCTTGGGCCGAGTATCGTAGAAATATAGAAATGATTGAGGGGATGGCTGTAGATACAAACACTGGCACAACACCCGGAAAGCTTGACGATATGCCCAACTATTCGAATGTAGCTGAGTAAGGGCAATGTTCAGCAAGCGTAGAACCCCCACAGTGAAGTCATCAAACGACAACCTAACATACAACTGCGAGAAGTGGCACATATACATATAAAATTGTTTTTCAGAAGCATCTTCTTGACCATGGCACACACAGTCAACAACGTTGACTCTCTCCAACGCCACAATGTCCTTCCGAACACCCCTCTCGAATATAGGGATGTAATTAAACCAGGACTTCAACAACCGTGACCATCTAAATAAAGAATATTGCGTCCGTATATCCTCGGCCACCAACTCGTACCCCGTCTTTGCCGACCAATTACTTTCTGCCATCTCCTTTGGCGGATCCTTTTTTATTTCAACAATCGTCTCCATTGGGATCCTCCCTGCACCAACCAGTGGACCACTACTCCCAGTCCCTGACTAACCACTCCCATCTCTCCATGAACCATCAGTTTCAATACCCGAACTAGACAACGACACACTATCACTAACACTTGACATACCTTTTTCAGATATCAAAATCACAATAGAAATAGGGAACATATCGGACAACTTTCACGCACACAAGTGACTTCTCTCAAACTTCTTGCAAATGAACCAAGGTGAGCAAATCTTCCTCAGCATTTATATTTATAGGCACAATCGGAATCCCTACAACCTTTCCCGTCAAAATCAACAATCAAATGAAGAGTCACAATGCATGTGAAACGTCACAACATTCGAAATGGCAACGCAAAACCCCCTGACTAGACTTCTGACATCTAGCACCCCCTCATCTCCCATCGCTTCTTATGCCTCAATCTTAACACTATTCATAACACTTTAAGACTGGGGGACTACCATACCATACCCCAATAAGAGGTAATTTTTCTTGCGAACTACACGAACCAAAAGCCCCATCATCGCGACAATCTGCATTACCTTAATTCAACATAGTAAGACGGATACCGCAATCTACCACACCTATAAGCCATTGATGCCACATCTGTCCCGACAAAGGACTAGGGGACTAGTGTACTATACCTAGGCGGACCAAGGCAAGTACACGACCAAGACCGCCTAGGCATAGTCCTGCTAATAAAATCAGTAAGTCGATAACCAATCAAGCATAACATAACGACAAAGGACGATATATAATGAGTCAATGACTTCAAACTTAGGATGACGAACACAAGGCCCCTGGTATCAACAAACACTAACAAGCACAGGCCCATCTAGAATCCAAGTACTGGCCCAACCCATAAAGGTGGAAGCCATAATTAATGACTTTATAAATACACGTGGACCCCAGCAATTAAGAGGTACGCTTTCATTAATTCTGTAATACAAGATTTAACTTTTTGAGAGCCCTTTTGCTGACTTGATCGTCAGAGCCCTCTCCGTAGGTAACCCCTTAAAGGTCCAAGCCGTGTACGCTAGCAGATGGCATGTGCAAACCAAGAAGGAGCCAACTCGAGAGGTCAAGGATTGAGGTAAGGCGTTACTTGTGTGCCTAATGTCTCTTATTTGTTTCCGCAAGAACAACATCCATCATATTAAAAGAAAATAAAAACATTGTACGAGTTATTACAGACTTAGGTTGAGAAAAGGTAAATCAAATATTAAAACCATAAAGCCTAAGTCTATATGTTATATGTTAGTTTTGAAATGGTGAGTTTAGCCAAGAAAGGGGGGTTGAATTGGCTTTATAAAACTTTTTCGAAAGCTTTAACCTCTTTTCAATTGAATCTAATGGACTGGAAAGTTTGGATGTAAATGCAGCAAACCAGTACACTTTCATCCGATTAAAATATAAAATAGCAGACTAAATTGTTCTTGAAGCTATAAAACAGTCGAGTAAAAAAATAATTTAGTCGGCTAAAATACTGGAGATTTATGCAGAATTCGCGAATTCAATTCAAACACCAATCCTTTACATACAAGACTTTTCCAATCAATATTTTTAAAAGTATACAACCTCAAATTACACAAGAACGCATTAAATCACACCAAAGATCAAATTGCTTGGTTTTCTTAAGTTTTTAAAGATTTTCAAAGAGAGTGAGATGAGGGAAAGAGAAATACACAGTAGTTTTTATACTAGTTTACTCAATCACAGAGCTACATCCAGTTTACCAAGACAACCTGAGCTTGGTTTCCACTATATTCAAAAGTTTTACAAATCACAAACCAAAATTACACTTTTGAACCACAAAACACACAAGATTTTTGACTCACAAAAATCTAGACACACACCCTGCAAGAATCACACTTACAGACTAAAATCACATCAGGCAAACCAACCAAAGGCACAAGAACATCCAAACCTGATAGTGGTTGTCCCTAGCCAACCATACATGTGTTCTTCAAGCTACTTACAAGCCAAAATGCCTCCAAGATCAACCAGGATCTTCAAAACATGAGTTGCAACTGTGTATTGCAAAGAGAGAGCTCCCAGAGATGAATGACAAAGTTTCGTGCTCAAAACTTAGATTCACACCTCTACTCGCAAAAACATAGCTTATATAGTCTGGTTTAAGTGAAAACAGCCGATTGAATTTTCCGTACAGTCAGCTGATTTCACCTAACTTATGTGAAATCAGTCGATTGAAAAATAATTCAACTAACTGAATGCATTCATACCAGAAACTATATACAACAAGCCTTTTAACCTGTTAAAACCCATTTTAATAGATTAAAAGGGACACACTAAGGCACATAAGACATATACTATGTGATATAGCCTACCAAAAAGATATAACACTAACACATTACATTTAACATGTTATTTACAAATTTAATTCATTTTTATTTTTATTTATTTAATTAAGTAATAATCCTTATGGATGTTACACTTTTCCTCTTATGAACTTTGCACATGTTTTCAAAAGATATTTCACTTGATTTTTCAAAGTAGTGCAATTTTCACAGGGTTTTATAGCCAGCTCTTTTTCAGAACAATAAACTTAATTACTGTAAATCATTTCCAAATGTTCGAAATCAGTTTTTAAGTCGACTGTTTTTTATTCTAGTTGGCTAACCCTGTTTTCTAGCCAGCTATTTAATCCTTTTAGCCGATTGTTCATGACAACAATTTTGTTTGCCTCATTATGCAACTCTTCAAAGTCATGCAACAATTGGTAATTGTCATTTTTATCTTTGGATGACAAGGAACTTACTTGGCCTGATGAGGATGATTCATATTCGGCCATGAGGCATAGGTTTGCTTCCTCACTTCCTTCTTGAGATGAAGTGCTTGTTGAATCATCATTGTCCTCCCAAGCTATGTAGGCACGTCTTTCCTTGCCCTTTTTCTCCTTTTTCCTGTTATCAACCTTCTCCTTCTCTTTGTTAACATTAGGACATTCAATCTTGATATGTCCTTGTTTTCCACAATTATAACATGAGAATTTAGAAGAATTACTTGAATCAATTTGTTTAGAATTGTACCTCCTTTGATTACCTTTGTTTCCTTTCCTCTTGAGATACTATCCAAACTTCTTGACTAGTAGATTCAAGTTCTGCTTATCACTAGATTCAACAGCCTCTTCCTCGGTTTCATCACTCTTCTTAGAGCTAGCCTTCAAGGCTATGGATTTTACCTTTTTCTCACTTGTTTCAAGCTCACTTAGCCTTTGCATTTCAATCTTATGCTCCTTAAGCTTGCCAAACAGTGCAGCTATTGTGATGATGGATAAATCCTTGGATTCAAATATGGCAGTCACCTTTGGTTCCCAATTTCTATCAAGACACTTAAGCACTTTGATGTTTAGCTCCTCTTTGTCAAATTCTTTGCCTAGACCCATGAGATGGTTGACTACGTGAGTGAACCTCTTTTGCACTTCAACTATGGACTCTCTTTTTTGCATCTTGAAAAGCTTATACTCTTGAATCAAGGCATGCTTCCTTGCTCTCTTCACTTCATTTGTTCCTTCATGTGCAACCTCTAGGACATCCCACATTTCCTTTGCATTCTTACATTGGGAGACCCTAAAAAATTCATCTATACTCAAAGATGAAGTGATGATGTTCTTGGCATTACAATCATATTGAGCTCTTCTCCTTTCTTCATCAATCCATTCACTTCAAGGCTTGTCCACCTGCTTATTTTCAACAAGACATTTAGGATTATATGGTCCATTAACTATTGCATCCCAAATTCCTTTGTCTATAGATTCAATAAAAATTTGCATCCTTATTTTCCAAAACTGATAGTTTAGGCCATAAAACATAGGTGGTCTATGAATACTGACACCTTCAGCAAAAGGGAGTTTACTTTCAGCCATTTCAAAAGAATTTTTATCAAACTTGAATACCTTTCAAGAACCTTGCTTTGATACCAATTATTAGTTTCGAAATGGTGAGTTTAGCTAAGAAGGGGTTGAATTGGCTTTATAAAACTTTTTCAAAAGCTTAAACCTCTTTTCAATTGAATCTAATGGACTGGAAAGTTTGGATGTAAATGCAGTAGACCAGTACACTTTCAGTTCATTAAAATATAAAATAATAGACTAAATTGTTCTTGAAGCTATAAAACAATCGATTAAAAAGACAATTCAGTCAGCTAAATTACTGGAGATTTATGCAGAATGCAGAATTCGCGAATTCAACTCCAAGAACAATCTTTTACATACAAGACTTGTTCCAATCAGTATTTTTAACAAGTATACAGCCTCATATTACACAAGAACGCATTAAATCACACCAAAGATCAAATTGCTTGGTTTTCTTGAGTTTTTAAAGAGTTTCAAAAAGAGTGAGATGAGGGAAAGAGAAATGCACAACTATGTTTATACTGGTTCACTCAATCACAGAGCTACATCCCGTTTACCAGGACAAAATAAGTCTTGTTTCCACTATATTCAAAAGTTTTACAAATCACACACCAAGATTACACTTTTGAACAACAAAACTCACAAGATTTTTGACTCACAAAAATCTAGACACACACCCTGCAAGAATCACACTTACAGACCTAAAATCACATCAGGCAAACCAACCAAAGGCACAAGAACATCCAAACCTGATGGTGGTCGTCCCTAGGCAACCATACATGTGTTCTTCAAGTTACTCACAAGCCAAAATGCCTCCAAGATCAACCACGATCTTCAAAACACGAGTTGCAGTTGTGTATTACAGAGAGAGTTGTCCAGAGATTAATGACAAAGTTTCGTGCTCAAAAACTCAGATTCACACCTCTACTCACGAAAACACAACTTATATTGTCTGGTTTAAGTGAAATCAGTCGATTGAAAAATAATTCAACTGACTGAATGCATTCATACCAGAAACTATATACAACAAGCATTTTAATCTATTAAAACCCATTTTAATAGATTAAATGGGACACACTAAGGCACACAAGACATCTAACCTATGTCATATAGCCTACCAACAAGATATAACACTAACACATTGCATTTACCATGTTATTTACATATTTAACACACTAAAGCTTAATCTTCAAGAGGATCTTCATCAATCTTCATCAAACACTTAAGATATTCATGTGCATGGCTTTATCAATTCTTTGCTTTAAGCTTGCTTGTGCCAACATTATCTATATTTCCTCCCGCAGCCGCCACCTCTTCGGTGTTCACCACAGCTTCATCTGCCACCTTCTTTGCCTCTTCCTCTGGGCTTGAATCTGCTTCGTTCACAAGTTGTCCTCCAATCACATCCTTTTTTACGTCGAACTTAGCATCCGACACATGTATATCCTTGTGAAAAAAGCCAACTTGCCTCAACCCCTTTTGGAAGCCATTGATATGCTCCTAGATTATCTGACCCTTCAGGTCTTCAAGTTCGCTCTCTAGACTGTCATGTTTTTCCTTCAATTCATCATAGTCGGTCTCGAGATCCGCGATCTTTGCATTAAGCTTTTTCTTGGAGTCCAAAGATCTCACCCTCCAGGACCCTAGCCTCTTCTTCTCCTCCAGCCACTCTTCCCTTTCTTTCTTCCAAGCAGCTTTCTCTTCAGAATGTTTATCGGTCTGACCCTTCAACTCTTCCCTCAGTTCCTCCACCTTAGACCGGCTACCCTTTTTCAACTCCCTTTGGTACAAACTTCCCACCCTACGTCCTAATATCAAGGCCTTGTTGCTAAACTCAAGCATGGCATTGACCATGGCGTTTGGTTCCATGTTGTCGATAGGGTTAGCCAAAGTTTCCGACAAATTGATATCAATGTCTCGCTAGACAATAGTCTCTAGCAACTCTATCAACCCGATCTCAGGCTTATTTGCACCATATGAGGATCCCGACCCCTGCAGGGCAGCCCTCACCCTCTTCACATCTTTGCCCCCACCCTGCTTAGCGGGCACCTCCGCATTCCTCTTTGAGCCGCCATGAAAATGCACCTCCACCAACGGATCCTGAAGATTGGGAACCTCAGTATTCCTAGCACTTTTTGCCTTTGCCGCCTTCTCCATGCAAAAAGCTTGGAAGAAATTCAAGTTCTTCTTACTAACTTATGCCATATGACCTGCAGTAATAGCAGAACCGCTGATTAGTTAACTCAAACACAACATAGCACTTAAAACACAAAAAGATACCTTCTATATTAACAATTGGATGTATGGAATTATAAACCCTAACTAAGCCCTTAGTGGGCATCTTATTGTTAAACATCATCAAGGTCTCCACCACCTCCCTATCCGCTAGCAACAACTTCTCCCTTTTGATATCCTTTTACCGCCAGGGGTTGTTTGTCCAACTAAAAGGAAACTTAGTGCTCTCGTTATCATTGTAGAAGTAGGAACGGCCAGGCTCCTTCACTACCACCTTAAAGAATCCATCTTTAAAATGCTTAAATGATTGTGTAAAAGCCTCCAGCCTGCTTATTCCTAGCCGGCTTATCAACGACAACCATGTAGTTGGACTTTTGGGCCGAGTATCGTAGAAATATATAAATGATTGTGGAGACGACTGTAGATATAAAGACCGGCACAGCACTCGAAAAGCTTGCAGATATGCCTAACTATTTGGATGCAGCTGAGTAGGAGAAACGTTCAGGAAACATAGCACCCCCATTGTGAAGTCATCAAAAGGCAACCTCACGTATAACTGTGAGAAATGGCACATGTACATATAGAAAAATTCCTCAAAAGCCCCTTCTTGCCCATGGCATACAAAGTCAATGGCGCTTACGCTCTCCAAGGCCACAATGTCCCTCCGGACATCCCTCTCAAAAATAGGAATACAGAGACCATTTGAACAAAGAATGTTGCATCCGCACATCCCCAACCACCCATCCGTATCCGGCCCTCGCTGGTAAGCTACTCTCTGCTACCTCCTCTGGCGGATCCTCTGTCGTCTCCGTGGTCACCTCCATGGGGATCCTTCCCTCACCCGCCAACTGACCACTTACCCCACTCCTTGATCGACTACTCACCCCTTCCCCTGTATGTTCACTTCCACTACCCATACTAGATGAAGGCACACTACCACTAGCACTAGACATACCTTTAGAGAATGACAAGATGACAGCAGAAACAAGGGACGTATCAGACAGATCTCACGCACACAAATCACTTCTGTCAAACTTCTTGCAAATGAGCCAAGGTGAACAAATCTTCCTCAACAATTGTATTTATAAGCCAGCATCTGAATCGCTACAACTTTTCCCGCCCAAAACAATGATCATATGAAGCGTCACAACGGAGGCAAAGCGTCACAACACTCAAAGGCTGGGGGACTGATGTACTATACCTAGGCGGACTAAGGTAACTAAACGGCCAAAGCCGCCTAGGTATAGCCCCACAAATAAAAGTAGTACATGAGTAACCGGTTAGACAGAATCAGATAGTGGCCCAAGCCGCCTACTGTAAAGGACAATACATAATAAGGAGTTGCTAACTCCAAACTTAGAATATTACAAACAAGGCCTCTAATATCAACATGCTAACACAGGACTTGGGCTTGGCTCAGGCCCATCTAGAATCTGAATGTTGGCCCAGCATAGCTAAGGAGGCCCAGCCCATAAGGATGGCAGACATAATTAATGACTCTATAAATACGTGTGGACCCTAGCACTTAAGAGGTATGCTTCCATTAATTCCCTAATCTGATATTTGACTTCTGAAGAGCCTTTTTGCTTACTTGATCGTCGGAGCCCTCTCCGCAAGTAACCCCTAAGGGTCTAGACCGCCTACGTTAGGAGATGACATATACAAGTCAAGAAGGAGCCGGCTCAAGAGGTCAAGAATTGAGGTAAGACATTATTTGTGTTTTCTAATATCTCTTATTTGTTCCCGGAGGAACATAAACAATAATAATAAAACAATAATACTAATAAGATAAAACAAAAATAACAAAATAATAATAATAATAATAATAAAATAAAGCAATAATGATAAAACAATTATAATGATAATGATATCATAAATAAAATAAAAAATGATAATAATATCAATAATAATAAAATAATATAAAAATAATAATAATAATAATAATAATAATAGTAATAATAATAATAACAATAAAATAACAATAATAATAATAATAATAGTAAAATAAAATTATAATAAGGTATAATTACTGATTTGGTACCTCAACTTTTTGGTTAAGTTCAATTTGGTACTCATACTTTTGGTTTGTTCAATTTAGTACCCTAATTATCTAAAGAGATTCAATTTGGTCTTCTCCGTTAAGTTGGAGTTAACACCGTGTCTGTACAGGACACCTGTCAAGCCATCGGATTTTTTATTTTTTTAAAAAAAATTAATTTTTTTAAAATAAAATATATTTTTTGGCTTAAATAGTAGTTTTGTCCTAGTTTTTGTTCGGTTTTTTCAATGTTGTCCTACTTTTGTTTTTTTTTTCAATTTGGTCCTTATATTGGTCAATTTTATTCAATTTGGTCATTTTCGCTAACATCGTTAAAATAGTTAGCCGATGTTAACAGTAACCGCCACGTGTCATTTTGTGATTTTTTTTAATTTTTTTTTTAATTTTTTTTTTATTTTAAAAAAAGTACAGGTGCCAAGCTCTTATCATGCCACGTGTCATTTTGTGATTTTTAATTTTTTTTTTAATTTAATTTTTTTTTAATTTAAAAAAAATCCACGTGTCAAGCCAATATCATGCCACGTGTCAAAGTCAGTTTTTTATATTCAATTTGGTCCCAATATTCGTTAATTGTTTTCAATTTGGTCCTATTTTTTTTTTTAAATTTAACATTTTTGTTCCTCTCCAAATTGAGAAAAAATTTAATTTAGTATATATTAAAATGCATATTTTTGTTAAATATTTTTAATTTAGAATTATAGTTAGTTTAAAATTAAAACGAAAAAAGCAATAACACCATTAATTTAAAATTTTAAAAGGGTAAAAATATTTAATTTTAAACCAACACTAATTTTAAATTAAAAATATTTAATAAAAATATGCATTTTAATAAGAATATCCATATAACATTTACAAATTATATTTTATCTTTGGAGAGGAACAAAAATGCTAAATTAAAAAAAAAATTAGAACCAAATTGAAAACAAAAAACAAATATTAGGACCAAATTAAATATAAAAATCTAATACTAACACGTGGCATGATATTCGCTTGACACATGGATTTTTTTTTAAATTAAAAATTTTAATTTAAAAAAAAATTAAAAAATCATAAAATGACACGTGGTATAATATGAGCTTGACATGTGTACATTTTTTTAAATAAAAAAATTTAAAGAAAGTTAAAAGAAAACAGACCTCATGCGAAAATTTTGTGCCAACATAAATACCAGAGTTTGATATGGATGAGACAGTGAACTAGGTGGTCTTCATTGTAACATCCCGGGCGAATATTACTAATTTAAATAATTAAAAAAGGGATATAAGTATAAAATCGCATTTATAATAATTTCTTTTCCCAAAACACGGGAAAATTTAAAACTTTATTTCAACGTGCCAATTATAAAATCCATACGACATTCAATTATTACAAAGATTAATTGTTCATAATATTCATTACAAAATAGTTTATGAAGAAAACTAGTAAAAACTCCCATAGTTGGCCCCACTCCGAATCTAAGCATCCACGTGCTCACCTGCATCCACATCTGCTCCCATGTAACGTAAATGCATTTCTTTTTCATCTTCATCACAAACCTTCCTCTTTGAAAAAAAGGAATCAATTTTTTTACTTTTTATCATAATCTTTCTAATATAAATTTATCACCTCTTACCTATTTAGAATAAATAAAATTTATATTCACAAATCACAATTATCACAATGCAAAACATAATAAAACTCATACTACTTTAATTAAATAAGCAATACTGTATAAATTCAAAACTTAAAAAAAAAATACCATAGGTAGCGAAAAACACAAAATCCCTAAATTTCATAATTAAGGATTATAATAATTTAGGAAAAATTATAATTAGGGTTCATACCAATTTCATAAAAGAATCCCTAAAATCATAATTAGGGGTTATATTAATTTAGGATAAACTTAATTTGGAAGAAACATCCTAAAAAGAATCATAAACTAACATACATAAATCATAATAAGATACTAACTTTGATTTGTGATAGATCATGCAAGAAATGTATACATGAATTTCTATATATGTGTTTCCAACCTCTATTTCCCAACCTTTGTATTTATCTTTCTTCACAGACTTTCATGATAATTTACATGATGGAAAGATCTTATAGTCAGAAAAAAATCCTAATCTCTTTTATAAATTAATGTCTCTATTAAAATTTTTAATTTTTAATTTTATTATAATTTTTCATAATATAATTTTAATATAAATAATATATAATATAATTTTAAAAAATATATAAATATATATAAAAAAAATTCAAAAAAAAAAAATGGGGGAGCCACGGCTCCCCCCTGTCACGTCCTAGGTCCGCCAGTGCGGGTAGGGTACGAGTAGTAGCTCCCCCGTACCCTACCCGCTAAATAAATATCAGCCCCGTATCAGTACCCATATCCGTCGGGTATCCGTTATGCGGGTATCCGCCTATTTTTTTCATATCCGCGGGTATCCACGGCTACTAGCGGGTATTTGCAAAATTATTTAAAAAATAAATATTTAATCATAAATTCAAACAAAATAAAATAAAATAAAATACATCACTGTCATAAATTTTAAATAAAGTTCAAATAAACTCAAGTTGATACAAGTCCAAATAATTGGTAAAAGTAAATATGAAATGACGTTCAACACAATGAAAATTATTTAATTAGTGCTTTGATCAACAAATCCACTTTCTCCGATTAATTCTAAAAAATAAACAAAATAAACAAATAATAAATCTCAATTGTCACGTGTTAAGTATTCTTATTTTGATTCCATCATTTGGCAACAAGCATACCATAAACGTCATTGTCTATACAAGGTTTGATGTATATTCCCAATTTCAAAGAAAGGGAAGAGAAGAATGTCAAGGGATGTAAGTTTAGCGGGTACGGGTATCCACGGGTACGGATACTATGATACTCGTACCCACCCCGTTAACATGCGGGTAGCGGGTATCCATTTTTAATATCCATTTTCTACCCGTTGCGGGTTTTATCCGCGGATACTCGCGGGTACGGATTTTTTTGACATCCCTACTCATGATCCAAGTCTGCATTAATGCATACAAATAACACACGCAAGTCAATACCTGCAGCACTATTGTCTGGCGCAACCTAAGCGCCACCAGACAAAATTAACGTGCAGACTGCCTGGCAGAATATCCACGTCACCAAGCGCCACGCTCCAGACAAACCCACTGTTTTGGGTCGATCTCCTAGTGGAGCAAACCTTGTCGTCAGGCGCCATCTGTTGCAGAACGCACCCTTGATAGCTTATCGCCTGGCGGCCACACCCGTGCCGCCAAGCGCTATATTAGTAGCGAAACCTACTGGTTTTTGGCACCCAAATTGGTTTGTTCTATAGTCCAGATTGCTCTAAGACCACGTTGCCCATTTGCTCATCAGAATCATACTTAGTTCAATTACCTACAACTCATATTTACCATTCACACCTTCAAGATATGTGATTTGTTAACCACGCTACCATTATGTCATGACTTAGTCAACTCATGGAATTGATACTCCATCCTTTGATTTCATCACCACTCACATAGTTCTGATACATTACAACAGTCATCATATAGTTCAATTGTCTACCATTCATAACTGTCAATCCCTTTATTCAAGACCTAAGATCCTCTGAGCTTCATAGGATTATTCACTGACTCAATCTATTTTAGGAAAATGCCACCCCTTGCAACATTGCAGAGTACACAACATGCCTAAATCACCTTGCAACAGTACCACATGTTCAACCCAATTAACTCTCGCTCCATGCTTCATAATCTAAGGTTTATACCTTAACTCACTATTGCATGACCATCACATGTACCAAATATGCCCACCTAATGAAACCTATCCTTTTAAGAACTTGAATTTTCAATTAGAATCAATCTTTTCCCTTCCTTTCCTTCCCATTCTTACAACCAAGCATTAACGTAAACATACCCACACACCCCTCAATAGCCTCATTCTTAGTTAATTCATATGTATTACTCCTTAATGTTTCCTCACCTATTGTCTATCATAATTCATTTCCACATGTCTCTTCCTCATTGCCAACCACTTAAATTCGCGAAAACCGTGCATGCACCTCGTCATCGCCTAGCGGCAAGCAGGGTGCCGCCAGGCGGCGTATCAGTGCCTGGCAGAACCTCCTATCTCTAAATCTACGAGTATCTAGGCCCATTTTCCAGAATGGTTTCCATTTCCAAATCGCACCAACTTGCATACGTTTTATTAAAATTCCCTCCTCCTACTTTAATTCTTCATAATCGTCTATACTTACTTCACTAGAATCGAATTCCACATCACTTATCCTAATTTCCTAACATGCGTTCATGCTTTACTACTCACGATTCTCCAAAGTGTCAACCCATGCAAAAATATCATTAATATCATGAAAGTAAATCATCCTATATGATTTATACAACAAATTCCCAGAAGTCACGAAGACTCCCGCATAGAACACAACAATACAAACCCAAAACAACATAATGTCGCCTGGCGGTAGTTTATCACTGCCAAGCGGTTCATAGAAGAACCCAGAACTGGGCAGGAAAGATGAGTCGCCTGCCGGCATACTCATGTCTGCCAGGCAGTTTCTAGGCGAAACCCAGAAACCTTACGAAAAGCAACGTAAACATATGGATTTTGATCATGCAGAGGCATGATATTCATACAGTATAACACGAAATAAATCACATATCATATATACATGCAAAAGAACTCCTCTAACCTGGAATATTTGCTCCAATTGGTCTTCCAAGCTTTTCTTTCAAGAGGTTCAAGAACCTTCCTTTCCTACTCCAAAATTCTAAGCTTCCACTCCTTCTAAAGCACTTTCTAATAGCTCTGGAATCCTCTACTTGTAGCATCATGAAAATGCAATCTCAATTTCAAATTTTCTCTCCAATTCAATGTCTCATAATTGTCCCTTAATGAGGGTTAATGGTCCAAAACGAAATTTTACATTAATCATGAGGTTAATGGCTATTTAAGGTCCATTATGGTTATTTCCTATCTCTCTTGGTTGCCACTTTTGCGGCTAGGGTTTTTCTACCCTTTCACCTTCATGCCAAAAGAAATTTTGACAAAAAGGAAAGAAGTTAATTTCGTTCTTAGCAAGGTTTGAACCTACAACCACTCAGTTATAAGGCAAGTGCACAACCAATTCAACCAATCATGTTTCATAATAATTCCTATAATTTTAGGATTATATTATCACTACTCACATTCAATCATATCATTAAAATAATACGCATATTAAAATAACATACAATTTGGCATACATAGGACTCAAACCCAAGTCCTCTCATACAATCAAGTACTCTCAACCATTTGAGCTAGTACTTTTTAACGTCACAACAATTTGCACTAAATGCCATAAAGGCTCCTACTACCCGTATTTATTAAATAATTATTTATTTAATTATTTAAATTCCTCGGGTCTTACAGGGCATACCCCTTGTTTAGATATCCAAAAATCCATTAGAGGATCTTAATCTCTCTCTAGACTCTCTATCTTCTCTTAAGATTTAGAGAAGACATGAAGAATGGACAACAACTCCTAGGATTGAATGCTAGTATCATCAGGAGTTTCTGAACTTCCATATGATAGTGTTAGATCTAACTCTTACAACTTATACCTGATACTATTTTATTGTTTTATTCAAGTGTTCTTTCATATGTTAATGATTTAATTCGCATTTCAGGTGTGATAAACTGATCAATCATCCATTGCATATATAACTTGAGTTAGGTTGAAGTTAATTCATATTATAGATCTAATTGAATCATCTAAGGTTGTTAGATGGAAGACATGTCCCTATATAATTTAACTGGTATAAATAGTCGTAATCATTAATGTGAAGAGTTCATTCATCAAGGGTAGAGAAATCACATTAAGTTTGAATGTCTTTAAGTCTTAGTGTTGTAGACATGGGCCTATGTTTACATTAGTGTACTTCTAGGAACAATGAATGAACCTTGTTAATCTAATTAAACTATAACTGTGCATAAGAAAAAATAGTGAAATCCAATCCCAACATGTTTTATGCCATTGAATTATTTAGTGTTAAGGAAGAGTTCTGGATCATTATCACTTTATAATCAAATGTTTAAAATCACAAATCCAAATAGTATCACAAGTTTTGATAAGATCATATCCATATGAATATGACACTTGGTACTACAATCGAACCCAGTGCACTTGTTGGTGGTGTGATTGATCCCAAACCGGGACGTCATCACCTACGGATAACTCACAAAATTTTTAGGTAAGACAGTTTTACCTACGGATAAAAATTTGTAAGTAAATTTATTGTAGCTAACTACCTACAAATTTATTCGTAGATAAGTATGTACATCTAAATTTGTAGGTAATTACCTACGAATTTATCCATATGTAATTATGTATAGATTATATTAATTACATTTATATATAGATTATATTAATTAATAACTTAAATGCTTTTTAAAAATTATCCAACCTCAAGTTTGGTGAAATAACATCGTTAGGAACAATCACCACGTATGAGGCATTGTTTACTCAAAGCTTTGTCGTGGTTTTGTCCTTATAAAGTACCTTAAAGCATACTAGAATAAGCCCCTAGTCGAGGTTTATGGGGAATGAGAGTTTGTGTTTGAGACTTCATTTTTGTTCTCACATGTAGTGCAAATATTCTGACCTCGACTTTGTTGAGATTATATCGTTAGGGTCAATCATCACATTTAAAACATTGTTCACTTTGAAGTCAAAATTTTGTCACATTTTTGTTCATAAAAGGTGTCTCAAAAAGTTAAGCAAGGAAGATATATTTAAATTCTCATTGACATCAATTTTAAGCGATGTGAAACTATTAAACATGTCAAAGCAAACCCCTGGTCAAGGTCCAAGAGAAATAAGGGTTTCAATTCCCATGGAGAATTAGAATTTATGTTTGGAACCTCATTTTTTTTCGACAAATAACATTGATGTTTTAATCTCAAACCCATTCAAATAACATCGATTGAGTTCATTACTATATCTAAGGAGTTTGAAGTTATGTCATAATTTTATCTATGTTTCACAAGGTTGAAAGAAGAATATGTGTTAAGTTAGCTTTTACCTAAACTCTTAAATGATTTAAGAAAAATATGTAAAATATGTATGAACTCCTAAATGATAGGAAAATATGTATTAAGTTACAATTTTTTTATTATAAGAAAATAATTACTAGTATTGTTAAATAAGAAGTATGAGTACTCTTCTTTCAATATGGTTTATAATTTTAAATTAGTTTCTGTCTCTTTTATTAAGATAAAATAATAAAGATTGCTATTAAAAATATATTAAAGTTGACATTATTTGACCTTTCTTATTATTATTATTTACTTTTAACAAAACTTTTACATAAAAAATTATAATGTTATAAAATTAAAATCTAAATGATAGATAAATAAAATTTTTTCCTTAAAATAAATATATTGATAAAAAATAACAAGTAATAAAAAAAAAATTATATACAGTGGAAGTAAAGTTGAAAACGATAGACTCACTTTACGGAAGTGAACACCCCAGGAAAGCATTATCCCTTCTCTACACAATTTGTAGAGAGAAAAATTTAAACATTGTGGAACTACTCTTTTCAAATCGATGTTATTTTGACCAATTTAGATATTAATTTATAAATTAAAAGTTATAGATAATTACAATAATTCTTAAATTGATCTCTAAATTTGGTCATTATAGTGAATTATTTTTTAAATTGGTCTTGGTCACTAATATTAGTTACCAAAAAAATTAGTCTCTAAATTTATTCCATTAATGACCAATTTAAATACAAATTTAGACATCATTTTTTTTTGTTAACTAAAATCATTGTAGCTAATTTAGAAACCAATTTAAATACAAATTTAGAGATTTTTTTTTTGTCACTAAAACCTTAGTAATTAATGTTATTAACCAATTTAATTTTTTTTTTACTATAGTGACCAATTTAAAAACTATTTTAGTTATTAATAACTTTTAGTTTATAAATTGATATTTAAATCGATTTCTACAGTAATGATTTTTTTTTTGTTATTAAAATTGGTCTCGATTTAGAGATTTTCTTGATAATTTAGGATTCTTACACATATACAACATATACAATAGTCAATATATTATTATTTTTTAAAATTTTATTAAAATAATTTAATTATTTTAATAAATGTATTTTTTTTAATGAGAGAGTAATCAACTTGAAGAAAAAATAATAGTATTTGGATGAAAGGTAGAAATATGAATTACTTTAGGTTTGTGATATGACTAAAGCTACAATAATTGAAGTTTAAATAATTTATGTGATAAAATTTTCATTGATTGTGTTCATATAATAATATTTGTAATAGTGTATTTAAGTTCTGAAATTTGAAAGGGTTATTGGCGCGTTGTGGCTTATGAGGAAAAAGAGGGAAACAAGAATTAAAATAAGTAACTTTTTGACATTTGACACAGTGAGAGGGAGCAGTGGGGAAACTTTCAAGACTTTACAACAAAAAGTGGCTTATTTTTCTACGCTCGATGGGTTCCTCGATTATCCAAATCAATGGTCCCATACTTTCTCGATTTTGAATTTCGATTCACTTTGCTCTCCTTTCACACTTATATACAACTCTTTCATTTTCAAATATATAATTGTTTCATCTTGTCCACAACAAAAAAATATATGAAATATGTTTGGTCTGAATTTGAATGTCAAATTTTAATATATTTTTATTTTTAAATCTTATAAATGGATAATATATTTTTTTTAATTTAATTGTCTTAATTTTTTTTACAAGTAAATAATGTTTTAAATTAATGTTTGAAATTAAACGTGTCAAACAGCTTAAATAATTTAAAATTTTCAAATATTTTTTAACATGGTAAGAAAAATTTAATATTATTAGATTAAGAAGACTATGTATTCAATTTTAAAGTGTCAAAATTTTTAGAATAAAGTAAAATATTTCAATTTTCAATTAAATTTTAGAAATTACAAAAATATTTAACCTTAATTATTTTTACTATTGATTAATTTTCCTCTTCTTTTATTGATTTAATAGTATTTTTTGCCAATATTTTCATTTAATTATTTTTTGGTTAATAAAATTTTTATACTTTTCTACAAAGAGTCAATTTAATCGATGAGGGCTCAAAAGTTCATTAGACATAAAGTAAAATTACAAAATGAGACTTTTCATTTAAATTTATTTTCAACTTCTTTTATGCAAAATTATTTATTAAATTGTCATAATTAATTTCATTTAATATATTTTTTTTCAATAGATAAGAAAGCTAATCCATTTAATTTTTTCTTAATACATTGTTGATCTTAAATAAGTTTTTATTATTTTTATATTTGAAAACCTCATTTTGCATGAAACAACTGATGTTGGAATTGTTAACATTATTCTATAAGCTATATATGCATTTGTACGATCTGGTGACTTTAATTTTTTAACACTAAATAAAGAAAAAACATAAATATCTTCATATGTTTTAAATTGTTCAAATCTACTTTCAAGTGTGGTAATTGTTTTATCTACAATATACAAAAGTTAATCAATTATAGATTATTATTGAAGAGAATTTACAATTTCACTCTCAATGTTTTCATCAAATTGATTCTTTCTGTGTCTAATACGTTTTTTTCACGAAACATGGATTTTTCTCAACTCGATAATAAGTTTTTTCCCCTAAACTTTAATTTTTTTTAACAGAAAATCCAACTTTGAATTATGCTCCAATTAATCTAATATCCACCAAAAGATTAACACTTAATCTAATTAATAGTTTTGTAAAATAATTCAAGTTTCTAGTCTCGAAACTCGTAAATCAATAAGTACTGAAAGATAAAACTGGGCAAAAGAAACACATTTCTAATTTTAGTACAAATGCAAAACAGAATAAAAAAACATCAACAAAAAAAGAAAAAAATATATTAACCAGAAATGAGGATGAAAAAATTGGTACACACGAACAACATGAAATGTAATATGTCAAAACCATACAAAAATGATTCTTAGAAGAAAAGAAAGTAAGAAGAGGCTAAGAGAAGTCCCCTAGAGATAAAAAAGATAAAAAAAGAAAATAAAATTCATATGATTATAAGAAATAAAGATAACTAATCATTTTTTATTTTGTAAATAAAATTATAATTTATTAAATGGAGGTTTTAACTCATTAATTATCATTTTCAATACTAATAAAAATTAACAGATAGTAATAATATTTTAATTAAATTTTATTCTCAAACGTAAACATATAATTAATTTAGTAAAACTATATTAATAATAAAATTCTTCTGAGACTTTTTCTTAAACATAAATTTATAATTAATTTAATAGAAATATATTAGTAAAAAAATTGAATTTTTTTAAACATAATCTTATAATTAATTTCATAGAAAAATATTAATAGTAAAAGAAATTCTTTATCTAGAGAGACCTAAAATAAGTATTTTACTTAATTTATCTTTAAACCGATACTATAATCTTGTAGATTATCTTTACATTCTATTAGACAATGATAAACTAAAATATATATTAATAAAATCATTACACTTTTTATCTGTTTAATGTCCAATTTCAGTGGTAAAAATGTGAGAAATGACATTAATGATGATATAATGGAAATAATTTTTTAAATGATACAGGAACCATGTTCGATCAAATAAATATAGAAAAAATATGGGATTATTATAAATATAAAAATAAAAAAAATGCTATTCAACATTGGATTTTTTTTTTTCAATTTATTGATCAACTTAATCTTAGAAAGACAATAACTAGTTAAAAAAGATTTGAGAGAAAAGAAACAAATTGATAAACACTAAATACATATAAAAATGAAGTCATCCGTTAATGACACAAATCATCAACTAAGTATATTTAGATGAAAATATAAAATATTTTCAACATTCAATAGAATATATATATATATATATATATATATATATATA
>Ga0214545_1002183_pt1 | contig 37647 bp, 20 predicted proteins | sample CNSS4metaG_FD_160064 | JGI IMG/M metagenome (GOLD analysis project Ga0214545, IMG submission 160064) | Root nodule microbial communities from cowpea collected in UCLA plant growth center, Los Angeles, California, USA - CNSS4 | ecosystem: Host-associated > Plants > Roots > Nodule | place: USA...
TATTATTTATATATATATATACACACATATATATATATATATATATATATATATATATATATATATATATATATATATATATATATATACATATATATATATATATATATATATATATATATGCATATACATATACATACATATACATACATATATATACATATATGTATATGCATGTACATATACATACATATATGTATATGCATGTATATGTATATATATATATATGTATATATATATGTATATGTATATATATATATATATGTATGTATGTTTGTCAGAATTGTTGATTAATGTATTTTAGGAAAGGTTAAATTTTATTCTGTATACTGTTGATTATTTGTTATTAATGCTAGGATTGTGTTTCTAGAATAAATCCCATAATTATTGGGATTTGTCTCCTTAGGATTAGCTGATTGATATTTCCATAATAGCCACAAACTTGTGTACATATAGGTCCAATGACCTAATTATTTTGTATGAGAAATAAAATATTCTATTTTCTAAATCTGAGAAATCCTCATCTTACAAGTCGGTTTTATGAAGTTGAGTTAGGTTTAAAGTTCACTTTTTAACATGGTATCAGAGGCAGGTTAGAACCTATCCTAGTGAGATTTCTTGGACATATTATTCCACCCGCTATCGGACCACCCATTAATGTCTAGTCCCATGCACGAGATGTCTATACCTCGGTGTGAGGGGGTGTGTTGGAAGTTCCACATTAACTAGAGACAAGGCAATTCACAATATATAAGTGGGTGCAATCCTCACCTTGCAAGCCAGTTTTGTGAGGTTGAGTTAGGCTTAAAGTCCACTTCTTAACAGTGTTAGATATATTAGATATCTTATATTAGATATCTTATATCTTATCTTTTATTCTTTTGTTTATTCGTTATTATTTCTTTTCTATCATTATTTGTAATTTAGACTTAAGTCCATAATTTCTTTCTTATAAATACAGTACCCTATGTGTATTTTCTACACAAGGGAAATTAATCCCATATATATATATATATGTGAAGGTTTGCTATTTTACTTACATCAAGAGGATTAGCAGAATAAAGTAAACTGGTACAAGTTTCAATTAAAGATTAAAATTGATTTATCATCAAATGTTCTAAGGCAATTCTAATAGCAAGAATCAAAACCAAAGGAGAATAGACAAAAATGATCTCTAATTAATAAATTCAAAGACCAACTTGTAAATTACATGATATGTTAGTATCCTTTTTAAAGTTTCTAAAGAAATTAACCCAAGAGATTTAGCGTTCCATGAGGAAGACAATGAAAAACATAATGAAAAAGGAAAAGTAAAACAATGAGGATGAGAGAGTGTTTTTTGATGAATGAATGAATGATTGAAGCTTGCCAATGGTCTCCTTTTATAATGTTTTGGATGGACCTCAACTGCAGTTCTATTGAAGATCCAGGAGTACTAGTTTCAATAGCTAATCTAGGTTCTGTTGCTATAAATATTTGCTTAGAGATTTTGTGCATGTTCTGTGCAGTGATTTTAGGTAAACTATCTACCAAGTCTCTAAATTGTGTTTTTCTTTGTTACTCTCATCTTTGGAAAGGATATCATTGTTTAAGCACTCACCCTTGTTGTCATTGATGATGTTACTTTCACTGTGTCTACACTATTCTTCCATCCCACTGTTGACCATGATTGACCTCTGAACATTTCACCTATTATTATCTTAACCCCTTTTGGTGTTGCTCTACCACTATTCATCACTTATACAGTTGTGAATTCCCTCAGCAACTATGCTAACTGACCCCTCCCTCCCAACATTATCTGTTGCTCCAAATTCCCCTCAACTATTGCCACATGCATAGGAGATTCTCATTGTGCTCCACAAGGGCAGTTAGTCCTCTCTCAATCCTAATTCTTATATTTAGCAGTTCTTGTTGGGAGTTGGCTACTTTAGAAGAAATGGTTGATTTACTAGGAAATGATACTTGGAGACTTGCCCCTTACCTCTATACAAGATTGCAGTTTGTTTTCGCTGGGTGTTTTCTGTCAAAACTTGTCTAGAGATGGTAAAATAGGTTTATTCACAGCTTGCTCGGTGGCTAAGGGCTACACTTAGATTTTTGGTCGTGACAATAGGGACACTTATTTCTGTTGGGTTAGGAATAAACTTAAATTGGTTGTAATTAATGAATTAGCCATTGGAGTTTTATGAGTAGTTAATGTATTAGTCCTTGGATACTTATTGATAGTTAATGGGTTAGTCATTTATAGCTATTTTTATCTGTTTTGAATGCAACGGTAAAGAAATATGAGTCTATAAATTGTATTGTTCATTGTATGAAAAATAACAAGAGGCGAATCAAGTTTTTTCACAATAGAAAGAGTTGTTGTCTACAATTTCCTTGTGCCAATAATAACTTTGGTGTCTTTGTTTTTTGCTATTGCTACTATTTGTGATTGATCCCCTCAGCAATGAAATACAAAGTAGTTCTTAAAGATGATTTCTTATGTGGTGAATTGTAAAAATAAGTGTACATGACTCAACCTTTAAGATTTATTTATTTTGGTGACTATTTACTTGTTTGTTGTCTTTGTAGCTCTTTGTATGGTCTAAAGTACCCCCCTTGTGTTTGGTTCAATTGTTTCATCTTTGTTATGCTTTAGTTTGGTTTGACTGAATATTAGACCTATCACTTTGTGTTTTCTTTTTATTCTCCATCTGGCCTGTGCATTTATTTTTTGATTTATGCTGATGACATTGTCATTACTAGTAATTGTTGTTATGGTATTCTGTGGCTCGAATTCCATGTCCATTGTCAAACAAAATACTCAGTACTTGTTCTTGAACTTCGATGTTGTTGAACATTTCCTAGAGAAAGTATGCTCTAGATATAACAAACTATACTGAGCTTATATATTAAAACCTCTTAATAAGGTGTAATTTGGGTGTTGCACATGCTTGTTAAAAATGAAAAATTTTAATTGGAGGAGCAAAAGAAACATTGCCCCCCCTTTGGAGGACTAAACATATTTGAGCATTTAATAAATTTTCAAAAAACCATGTAACTCAATTAAGTCCATGTGACAAATGCTAAGTAAACTACTGTTTGCCACATCATCGAGGTCACAAATGTTGTGTAATCTCAGGACTAAAAATTGCATATCGCGAAATTGAAGAATTAGGAATAGAATTTTTTAACTAGGGACGAAAAGAAAGTGTCCCAATTTGGAGGATTAAAAACATATTTATGACATAAAATTATATGTTAACAAATGCTTGCTATCTTTCCTTACGTTGTTTTCAAAATCTTTACTTGATTTCAGGATGCACAGAATAAAGTGGCAGCATATGCATTGTACAAACTATTTCCCGAGGTCCCAGTTCATCTCCCAGTTACAGAACCTTATGCATCTTTTATTCTGAAGTGGATGGAAGGTTGCTTTTTTTTATCTAATCCATTTTTTGTTTGTAAAGCTCATTGTTTGGGTAACAGTGCCCACCTGCGTTGTGAGAAAATATTTAGTTGTATAAATTGTATTATGTGAAACATTTAATTTTTACCATTCTTTAATTTAGGTATCATGAAGCTATTGCTGTAGATATTTAACCGTGTATATATGTGAACTTTTGTATCGAAGATATGACATTTCATAACTTGCAGGGGAATCATCAAGCAATCTAGAAGACAGTGAGAAAGATCATAGATCTGGATTCGTGGATTCATTATTAAATGATAGTATTTCTGGTGCAACTGCATTTGTTGATGTTACAGATTATAAGTGTCCCGAATACTTTGATGGAGTCTATGAAAATAATTGTTCAACCATTGCCCATCATCAACAATTTGCTCAAAGTAGGTTCATCCATGTCTTATTTAATATAATTTTGAATTATATTTCCATTCTTTTCAGGTAGTTTTTCTTTTTGTTTTTCTCAATTTGAGTTGGCCTTATTCGTACACTGTCTTATTTAGGGATATGAAGTTGTTTGGTATGAGAATACGTTTTCTGTTTACACCATGTTTCTTGTTTTCTGATGTAATTCTTTAGGAAATGAGACACTGTGACCCTATATATATATATTGATGCAAACTTGCAGCTTTTGTTATTGACAAAAAATCTACATTTGGGTACTATATGTTTCTTGGAGAAGTCTAGTGATCTTGAGAAGCAAAAAATAGGGTAGAGTATCTCGTTATAGTGCAGAAGCTGTATTTTGAGCCCTTGTTTATAGTGTGTGAAGGACTCTGGATGAAGGTCATACTTGATGACCTTGGAATTAAGGTTGATATCCCTACGCAATTGTACCTTGATAACAAGTCAGCAATGAGCATTGCTCATAATTCAGTCTAACATTATAGAACCAAACATATTGAAATCGACATGCATTTCATCAAAAATAATCTTTGACAAAAGCCTTATGGTTACAACTCATATTCCTACAAGATTTTAGATTGTAGACATTTTCACTAAAGGGCTTCCTCAGGACAGATTCCAAGATATTGTAGGCAAGGTGGGATTGATTGATATTCACTTACCAATGAAATCCTAAATGCTATCATAGTAACAACATGTAAAAACTACTTATCGACTTTTGGCAAAGTGCATTAGTTTGGTTAGTAAATTGTATGTTTTGGCTAAATACATTGGTTTTATTTGAAAGATCAATACAAACGCAATACTCAATATTGTCATCTGATTTTGTATAGTAATTAATTAGTGTTTAGTATAAGAAATATCATATCATTAGATATGGTATAGATGTGCTGATAGTTTAGCTTCTTTTGGTATTCACTAGAGTTTTTACTTGGTGGGAACAAATGCCTACTATTGTGAGTCATAAGTTGGTTAGAGATAGACTTGGTCTATCTAACTTTTGGTTTTCATAGTGGGTTTAGTTTGATCCCTCCACTATCTTGTCTTTTGCTTTGTTATTTCTTTTCATAGAGTTTTTGATGTGCTGCAAATAATTGATAAACGTTGAGATACTAACCTATTTAAAATCCTATTCTTGTATAATGATGGTTTTGCACACCTTTTATTAAAAAATGGTCTGTTGATAAATTCCAAGTGGATAAGGCTTATTTTTTCCTTATACATGTAATTGTTGTCTTTCTTAGTTTCTCCTTCCTGAAATTTGTGTTCCATTGTATAGGAGAAACAGATATCAAGGAAATGGAGAGTGCTAATTTGAGACAGATGCAACATATTAAGATGAGAACACCAAGATACCAGGTTTGCACATATTTTTGTATTTTTGACTTTTGTTTGACACTTTTTGGAAGTTGTATCGCATTGTTGTAAATAGTGTATTATTAGGATAAACATATCCTTAATATGTCAAGAATAATTAGAAGAAAATATATTTTTCTTAATTTTCCAATTCATTTTAATATAATTTTGTTTCCTTTATTTTGGAAAAATTGATTATTACAAATAGAGATGAGGAAAATATAATTGGTGTGGTAAGTTATTAATAAAACAATTCTTTATCTGTCACAGGAGCAAATGTCTTCTTATAATCCACATCATAAGTTTGAATAAATACTTTAGCAAATAACCTTGCTTTGTAAAGTTGTAATATGCCATCGAATTTATACTTTACATTATAAACCCATATGCATTCTACTGCCTTTTTATCCCAATGGCTTATTAACAAGTTTTCATTTGTTGTTCTTTTCTAAGGCACTGATCTATTCATCATGGTTTGAACCCAATTTTCATCCTTCAACGCTTCATGTAAAAGGAAACCCTGGTGCTGTATAAATAGGTTTTTGGTAGTGACAAAGTGAGAAATAGGATACTTGGTACTAGACCGAGTTCCTTTTCTCAAAGCAATGGGCAAGTCAAGGTTAGGTTCGCAATTAATATTAAAGGAAATTTTCAAAGGTTAAAGGGTGTCCGAAGATGGAGCACTTACCCCTAGCCAGATCATTGGTGTTATTCTTAAACTAGGTTAGGTTGCTTTGTCTTCATTGTAGTGTTATCGGTATCGGATAACGGAAAATTTCTTTATAAAGCTATAACAGAAACCATAACGAGTTATGACGAAAACATTCCTTTCAAAAGAAATATAATACCACAACATGTAATTCTGATGCAAAAGTAATGATACTATACTGAAAAAAAAAGTATTTATTTTTTTTGAAAAATAATTATAGTGAAAGTGGAGAAAAAGAAAAAAAAAATGAAAATAAAAAAATAGGCTTGGCCGGAGGCGCAACCAACAAGTAGTGATGGCAACGGTGGCTGTTGGTTGTAGTAAGTTAGGGCAGCTAGAAAAGAGTAAAAGAAAAAGTGTTTTAAAGTTAGAGTGGGTTTTAAATTTTTATTGGGCCTAGCCCAATTTTTAACTGTGTTAAACACAAAAAACAAATAAGGTTGGAGAAATTGTGCTGCCCCTTCCTTCTCCCACTTTGCTGGTACTTTTCTCAATGCAACAATCATCTTTCATTTCTACCCCTATTTCTTCTGCCATTGCCGTTTTGCCATCGCCAACTGCTATGCAAAATGCGGCCGCCATGGACCGCCACGGAACATCCGTTTCGTCACCGCCTTGTTGTGGTGGTAGGTCAGAGAACCGCTATTGGTTTCTGCCATGGCGACGCCATGGTCGAAATTTGATAACATTGCTCCTCTGATATTTTATATGGAGAATTCTCTAGACAACTAATTTCTAGAGTTGTCCCTGACTCAGGAATAGAGTTGGTCTTGTTAGGAGCAACTTCATAAAAAATGGATAATTTCTGTAGTTGACCCTGACTCAAGAAGAAAGATGCCCTTGTTAGGAGCATTTTTAGAGATATCCATTCGAGATGTGTCAGGAGAAGTATCAGGAGTACCAAGAGTAGTAAGACACGATTTTTGAATGAAAGGGATAAAAAATAACTGAAGAGATTCAAAAGACTCATCTTCAAAAGAATGGTCTCCTGAAGTCGAGGACATTTGTAAAAGGATTTAGTTTCATCAAAAAGTGATATTCATGGAGGTAAAAAATTTTCCACTTAGAGGATAACGTTATTCCTTTTTATTGGATGCATAACCAACGCATATGCATTTAACAACTCTAGGATCCATGATTGTCAAACTTGCGAGTTAACTCAACTCGTACAAGTTTACATTTTTACCCATACCTTTCCCGTTAACTAAGAAGCAAACTCGTTTTAATGTAGGGTTTCACTTCTGCATTTGCTTTTGCGTTTGCCTTGGCTTCATCTCTACGGATCTCCATTGCTGTGTTGTTGTTCACTTTCTGCTCGATGCGTCGCTGTCCAGTCGTCGTGCCGCCGTTCGCTTGGCGCTCGATTGCATCTCCATTGTTTTGTTGTAGCGTTTAGGAGAGGAAGGGAATTGTTGCGTTGCACTTTGTAGGAGGAAAAAAATTTTATTGTACTGCTGTGCTGCAGCTTTTAAGAAAGAAAGTAATATAATATATATTATATTATTTATAAATCATTGTTTTAATTGAATTCTACAGCTAGGTATTAGGGGTTTCAATTTAAGATTTTAATTAGGAATTAATTTTAATTATTTAATAATTATATAATATGCTCTTTTTTTTCTTTTTTAATTTTGTAGTTGAAAATTGAAATTAAGGATCAATTTTAAGTATGTCTTGGAATTGTTAAATTCAATTAAGAGCAATTCAAGTGCATTTTCATTTATTCTACTTGATTATTCTATTGTAATATTTGAAATTATTTTTTTTTTTCTTGAGAAGCAAACTCTTATGAGTTAAGTTTACAAGCCGAATTTAATGATTTTCCACAAGTTGGGTTTGACAACTTTGCTATGATCTAACTTTTCATGGAATTGACTATGAATATGGGCAAATACAACACATCCTAACACTCGACAATAAAGACCAGATAGAACAGGAACAAAGGGAAAGAAGGAGATATGAACTCAATGGGTCTCAAACTATCATGGACTCAGGAGGTTAGTCAATTAAGAGAGGACAACCTCTCCCCAAAACATAGAGATTGATCGACACTTTATTAAAGAAAAATTGGATAGTGGTCTTATCACTACTTCATATGTTCCATCTAGGCTTTAGCTAGCAGATTTGTTTCCAAGAGGTCTTTCAACTGCGCAATTTCATGATCTCTTATGCAAGCTGGGAATGATAGATAACCATTCACTAGATTGATGGGGAGTGTTGTTAATAGGACATTAAATATTCTACTAGAGGTTTTTAGAAGTTGTTAGAAGCTGGTAGAAGGTTCTAGAGCTCTTTTTTAATTGTTACTTTAGGGTTGGAGTTCTCTATAGATAGATAAATGTTGGTGTGCTGATTCATATGAATCAATTTGAATGAAATTCTTCTTTCTTTCATATTAATTCTTTCAAGTCAAATGTTCCTTTAAAGAAACTGGATCTCCAACTCAACGAAGAGAGTCAACAAGAGACTTAATATGAGAAAGAAGCTTAGTAACCATGCAATTACTGAAAGAAGAATGATGTAACTCAAAGTGCTACTATCTAGCCTTTCTCCTAGTCTGATGAAGAAAATAGGCATGCATTCCATATTGAATCGACAAAAAGATGTTATCCATTATTAGAGAATATACAAGAGTTAGTGAACCTCTTAAAGAACCCATGTATATATGGACTGAGGAGCACTGCATGAAGAAAGGCGATTGGTTTTTAAAAGTTTGCAACTGTCAATCAACGAAGACAACATAAAAATGTTTTGAAACTATAAGCAAACTAAACATTATAAGCTCAGATATGAGGTGGAAGCTTATAAAAGGTTCTATATGTATTAGTGTATAATATCTTGTGTAATATATCCGTGGTAAAGGATAGCTAAAATATTTGGTAAGATTTTCAGAACAATTGACTTATTCTATAGGGAAAAAGAAAATTAATCAATTCTGAACTGGATACTTTATCTGCTTCAGGATATGCTGAATCTTAGAGCTACACTTCCTATTGCAGCTCTGAAGGGTGATATATTGCAATTGATGAAGGAACATGATGTTCTTGTTGTTTGTGGGGAAACAGGCTCAGGAAAAACAACTCAGGTGACAGATTTCGAGTATAATTTGTGATATTTTTCCTCCTGTATTTTCTAAACGTCTTGTTTTCTATCATTTGTGCATGCACAGTTTCCTTTCTGACTGCCATTTAATGTAGGTTCCACAATTTATATTGGATGACATGATTGAGTCAGGACATGGTGGATACTGTAATATAATTTGCACACAACCACGGAGAATAGCGGTAGGTAATAGATGTTGTTCTTGCATATTTGTCAATATATACAACATCTACAATAGTTTTCAGCTGTAATCTGTACAGTCGTCTGTCCCATATTTTTGATGGACTAGTTATTTTTACTCATTACATTGGTTTCCTTCCTTACGTGCATGTGAGGGCAAGTTTTTCCTAGTCATCAAGGTTTGACGAAGAATACTGCTTTTTTAATTTTCTTACTGACTGTACACTTGCACTGGATGAAGCTGCCAAACTGAAACTAAAAAAATAATTTTGGATTGGTTGCATAATCTAGAAACTTAGTGAATACTCATGAATTTAATGTATGTTTTTCTGCATTCTATTACCTTTGGTTTTTGTTTTATGCCTTATGTTTTAGGCTATTTCTGTGGCTGAAAGGGTTGCTGATGAGCGATGTGAACCTTCACCAGGTTCACATGGTTCTTTGATTGGTTATCAAGTTCGTCTTGACAGTGCCAGGTACTCATTTGTCATTTAAAGACTTCAATTTTGCAGGAACATGCTTAAGTGCAAATTTCTTTACAAATGTTCTCTCTCTCTCTCTCTCTCTCTCTATATATATATATATATATATATATGTATATGTATATGTGTGAATATATACAATTTTCATTGACTGGGGAATTAGTAATGACACATTCATTGGGTACATGCATGGTTATCAAACTTGCAATTCAACTCGTAGAAGTAGAATCATCCGAGTTTGCATTCCCACACCTAGCTCCTGAGAGTTGACTTTTGGAGCAGGTTCGTTAGACTCACGGTGAACTCGACTAAACTTGCGATCTAGCAACTGAGTTGGTGATTCATTAGGCTGTCATTTTGCTTACAAATATGTCCTGTAGGGGTATTTGATATTTGATACACAAACACAATCTTTTCTTTATATTTGATACACGAACAAATCTTTTCTGTTTCTTTGATATGAAAAGTCTTACATGTAGGCAAATGAAATTTTGAAGGAGCCATTTACATGAAAATTTTAATCAGTGACCTGTCCACCAAAACACTCCTTTGAAGGACCAATTTAGGTATTTACTATTTGTTCCTCTTTTAATCCTATTGAACAAAAATCTTCATTTTCTTTATTTTTTAATTGAATAAATATCCAATTTGGTTCCTTAGAGATTAAGGCGTGGCTGTTGTATTATTTTTTTTTATGTGAATCAGTCCTTCTAATTTTTTCTTTCGTCTATTTGAATGCCAGTGTCATTTTTCACTTCTATATGACTTCGATATGGCTCGTAGGTGTGAGACACAGTGAGATGAGAGTTAAATGCTCGCAAATGGGTCATTGAATATGTACTAGTTTACATCTAAATTCTTCTAGTGCACAAGAAATACAATTCATAATTTCATTCTATACAACTCTTCCATGTTAGCAAAAATAAAGGAATCAATGAGTAAAAACACAAAAAACCTAAATCAACACACAGCAGAATAATTTCATACCATACAGACCTTGCATGTTAGCAGCAATGGGCATTGGGATGAACCAACCATACCCAAAAAAAGAAACTTAAAGCCATAAAGTTTCTCTCCATCAACCTATGCAGCCAATAATTTTTAATCTAAACAAAACCTAGCAGCCTGATACACACCATCACAACATAACCTTTTCCACCACTTCCAACACAAACTCAAATGACCCCCAATCCTAGCTTCCAAATCTCTACAATTGTCACCAACCCCACACCCACAACACGATATCTCCAAAATAAGCACTTTTCGACAACCCAACAACACAAAACAGACTACTGTCAAAAGCCATGAAGAATCAAAACATTTTCCCCACATTTACTTTTTTTTTTCTCTTCACAGCATGCAAAAAAAAAAACCTTTGTTTTCCTTTTAGTATATCGTTTGTGTGCTATGTTCTCAAATTGAACAACCCCAGAGGAGCAGTAGAGGTAAAAAGTGATGAGGAATTTTGGTGTACAAAGTGATTAGGAATTTCGGTGTACGTCAATGGTTCTTTGAAAAGATTTTAAAATGTGTCGGAAAGACTTAGAGGCAAAGTGATGAATTATTCAAGGACCCATTTACATGTATTTAAGTCTCATTTCGATGTATCTTACACATAGCAGCCATGCAATAGCCACATAGGAGTGAAAAATCTTCCACTGGCATTTAACTGCTATGTGGACTTCTGTTAAATGTCCCACTAGGGGAAAGACTTAGATGCACTATGGAAAATGTTTTAAGGACCCATATGCATGAAAATATTATTAAGGGACCTATCATCCAACACCTAAGGTACCAAATTGAGTATTTACTCTTTTTTTTTGGTTCCTGGTTCCTAACACTTCCTCCTCTAATTTTTCATGAAAGAAGGCATTTTTAGCATATAATTGATGCATTTGTTGACCAAAATGTACGTCCGAGAGGATGATCTGTACTGTATTCATGTTGTCAGTGCAATTGTCTCGTCATTATCAACCTCATTTGTTGGGGTGTATCCTTTTGCTAACAATCTTTGCTTATATTGGTCAAATGTACCATTGATTGATATTTCGCTCTGTATATCGGTTTGCAATCTGTTTTCTTTTTACTTCGGATATTTCTATGATCTTCCAAGTCTCATTCTTTTTCATTCATCTCTTCAATCTTGTCTTCAATCCAGTTCTTATCCTTTAAGGCTTATTTTACTGACGTAAATAGATGTAATGAAACTTTAGTGCTGCATAGAATGTTGCTCGGTAAAACATTGAGATTTAGGATACTTGACACTGGGATCTTTTCTCTTTTTCTCAAGGGAATGGGTAAATCAAGAATATTTAAGGATTTTTTGAGTATGACTACTTGGATGTAGTTCAGATGATTGGACTAGGTCGGGTTTTTTTTTTTCTGCACTGATGCTTCAGATGCATTGAGATTCTGTTTTTGATGCTGGTACTGGTTTAGGTGCCTTATGATTAAAAGAACATGTTCTAGAAAATGTTGTTTTTTGCACAAGTGGAATGGATAGTAACTCAAAGAGGCTCATCGAATAGGACCATGAGTTGTTATCATAAGCAAGTGAAGTGGCCTTGTTATACTCATATTGCTTGCTTTGTTATCTTCATTCATTTAGAATTTGGACCTTGAATTATTAAATATTTTTATAATAGTTGAGGATATTTATCAATACAAACCAGCATCCACTATCCGGTACCTTGGACTTATGAAATTGAATGCTGATGCTTCTTTTTTTTCACCCTTCACATGTCCCATGATCCATGGCACCAAACTGATGCTTTTCTTTCTGTTATGTTTCTTAACTGTAAGTATTAAGTCCTTGACTGTTTATTTTCTTGTTAGGAATGAGAAAACAAGGCTTCTGTTTTGTACAACAGGCATTGTTCTAAGAAAATTGATGGTATGTTATTTTTGTTTTAATAGTATAACAGTTCTATATCTCTTGTTGTCTTCAACTTTATATATGCATCATTTGATTGATAACTATTATCACATTAAATGATATAACAAGGTTAACATAATATTTTTAAGACAATAAAACTTTTTTTTTTTTTAATTCGGAATGTTATATTCACACATCTCCCATGAGTACACTTTTGTGGAAAACGTAGGTAAAAGTCATTTCTTGGAAAATAGGTTTCTTGAGAATATTATTTTTTAAATAATAAACCAAACATGAGAAATATACATTCCTAAATTCAGATTAATTAGAAACTAATAAATCTTCATGTATCAAAAGTTCCCGAATAAGAAACACGCAGCAACAACCAATTATAAACTTTTCTTGAGCAGGTGGAACAACAATTCATATATTAAATTCTAAAGCTACCATCTCATCAAGTATTGACGGTTTCCACCCAGAATGCAATATTGCTTCTTGAGTATTCTTAGGAATGGTAACTGATTATAAAATAGAAACAAAGTTATGGTTGGCAGCTGATAAGTGGTGGTAACTGAGAAATTTATGTATAGGATGAGCATTGAGACTGAAATGTTTACTATCAGGTGGAGCTGCAGTTTGAGAAGAGATTGGTGTAGGATATGAAATATCTTGTCCTTGACAATGCTAAATGTCTGAATAGTTTTATTATCGTTTTTCTTTTGTATTAGTTTTTCCATACCTTAGTCTTTTGATATTCTTGATTTTTTATCGGAGAGAAGTTATTTTAAATTTGATGAGATCTTAACTGTGTAACACTATCCTAGAAGCTTTTAAAAGAGATAGTTCACTATTTACTTTCTTGACATTGCTTCATTATAGGACATCTGGACTAGGCCATCCATATTATTTTTATACGAGACAATTTAATTATTACTCTCTCTCTGGTTAACACACATTATAGAAGAAATTGATGGTCCGTTTTATTAGTTATTTCATTAAAACATTATATTTCATTTCCTTGCCTCTTTTAAATAGTATGAATGTGTGTTTTTCATTAAAGAGTAATACGAAGGAAGTCATCAATAATGAGAGTAAATTTGATATATTGGTAAGCATTTCTTAAGAAAATGAACAAAATCAGTTGAATTAATTACTTTTATTTGTTTATGTGGTTCTGCTAGAAGGGTCTTACATTAAGGATCAGAGGAATTTTCCCATAAATGTAACTATACGGTATTTAAATCATTCTTAAGTTTTATTTTATTAATTTTTAATTTATTGTTTACCTTGTTGATATTCTAGGGGGATCGAAGCTTGTCAGGCATTACTCATATCATCGTTGATGAAGTTCATGAGAGGTCCTTGTTGGTGAGTTGAATCAATTAATTTGCTATAGACAAGCTTTTGTAAAGTTTACATTGAATATAGTTCACATTATTTATACCTGGGCTGATTGGTTGTGTGAAAGTTCTCTCTAAGATGACTTTGATCACCAATCATTTGCAGCTTACTCTGATAGTATAAAAATAGAGGCAAGAAAGACAACAAATTTGTTTTGCACCAAAGCATGCAAGCTTATCAACACAATGATTCCCTTCTCTATAAATATGAGAAACATGAAATCTCATTTTTAAATTTAAATTTCATATTGAGCCATCTAGATTGAAGGAGACTTTATTTTTCTAGTAGAAGAAAGGGGGTGAAAAGGATGAAAGCCTGGACTATTGGACCATTGAGGCTTCAATATATCATAAACCAACCATCTCAAAAGCTTAAGCTGTTATGTAAAGATACATGAATTGTTTTATATCATATTTTCAGTACCATGCATAAATATTTAGGGTTATTATCCGCCAATCATGACATTTTAGGGGTCCAGTGTTGTAAAATGGTATTATAGGAATTGTGTATAAATTTTTAATAATCTACCATGTTCGCATAATTTGTTTAATTAAATATATGAATTGTACATTATAATTTAACTTTATATTTTCCTTAAATAAATTGATCTAGCTCTGTCCTTAGTTGACAAATATATTACCATTTCAAATCAAAGCTTACAAATATGTTTGTTATTGTCTAATATACTAAATTTTAATTCCTTAATAATAAGTTATGGTTTATATTTTTACTTTGGTAAAAAAGTGAACACATTAAATTATAATCTTGTGTTCATTATATGTTGCAGTATAAAGTTAATTGAAAACTTAAAATGAATTTATACAACACTGAAAAAACTAATAATCAAGCACAGAACAATATTTTGTATTCTCATCTCGTTTGAATTCGAATAAAAGGGGGCATAAAACAATACACGCATTTAAATCCTTTTATGAAAATTTAATAAAATAATATTGAAAAGAAAATTACTTTTGTTAGATATTGTTAATGTATAATGGAGAATGTCCATTTGGTGTGCCTGCTTTACTGTTCAACAAATATGAGTATTACAAATATTATATATTATCCTTCAACTGCTCAGTGAAACAATACATCTACAAATTCACACTATTCAATTTCAACAATTTGTTTTTTCCAAACTTAATGCACCACATTATTCATTTCAATCCAACAAAATTTACCATTGCCATCCTTCATCCTTTGCCGTCTCCTTATTGTGAGTCTCCTAACCACGGTGAATATTAGTTATGATCTCTCCAAGAAATCTATCAGTAGCAAAAAAGGTATTAAAGAAACGAATAAAGTAGATGTTGGAATTTTCAACTTTTTTTGTGGTGTTTGAAGTATTATTTGTCCTCTGTTTCTGCAATAGTCTATCTTTCTAATCTTATATTTTTAAACATATAAATGTCATGTATTTTCCTTTTCATGTTTTACAGGGTGATTTTCTTCTAATTGTCCTAAAGAATCTAATTGAGAAGCAGTCAAGCAAAGGCTTTAGAAAACTGAAGATCATTCTAATGTATGCAAATTTGTGTTTTATATTGTTACAGGAATTAACGGACTAAACTATCTTATATTAATTTGCTTTGAGCCTAAATTTTTCTGTCATATATGCAACTATAATGATCAGGTCTGCAACTGTTGATTCAAGTTTATTTTCAAGATACTTCAGCAATTGCCCTGTAGTTACTGCTGAAGGCAGGACTCATCCAGTGACAACATACTTTCTTGAGGATATATATGACAAGATTGAGTATCGACTTACTTCAGATTCTGCAGCTTCTTTAACAAATGGGGCATTTCCCGGACGACAGGTAATCTCTGATCAGCTTTAGTTACTGTTGGATGTCTATGACTGTGATTTAATCCCTATATTATATATTCTTTATACTTTTTATTATTTGCAGCATACACTGTCTGAATTATATTTTAGTACGAATTTTCCTTCCTCTTATTCGTGAAGCATTGTAATCTAGATTTTGCAGAGAGATGTTGTGACAAAGAGCAGGGGTAGGAAGAATCTAGTCTTATCTGCTTGGGGTGATGAGTCTCTGCTTTCTGAAGGACAAGTTAATCCATACTTTGTTCCAAGTTGTTATGAGTTTTACAGTGAACAAACTCAACAAAATATGGTAAATCATTTTTGAGCTGTGAATCTGTATAGTATTTGAAAACGGCACGCTGATTTGACCCTTCAATATTTTTTCATCCAGAAAAGATTGAATGAAGATGTTATTGATTATGAACTGCTTGAAGATCTAATATGTTTCGTTGATGAAACCTGTAGTGAGGGTGCCATCCTTGTATTCCTACCTGTAAGACTACTTGGTTATGCATTGAGTTGATATGTTTACCTGTACTTTTTTAGTGCAAATAGTTATATTTTTTCTTATAACTTGTCTTGATAGGGAATGTCGGAAATAAACTATTTACATGATAAGTTGGTTGCATCTAGACAATTTGGTGGGCCATCTTCTGAATGGATTATTCCTTTGCATTCAACGGTTGCGTCAAGTGAACAGAAAAGGGTGTTTTTACGCCCTCCAGGAAATATACGTAAGGTAAGTTTTATCTGCAATATGTTTATCATCCTGTATTTGTATTGTTAGATGTGTTAGTTATATTTCATTTAGAGTGCATTAGAGATGTTCATGTAAAACATTTAGTTATTCAATTGGATGTTAGCTTTTTTGTTATGTTTGTGTAACCTCTTTTGAGCTTATATATGCCCAGCTTGTGTACTCTTTCTGATTAAGTGAAATAATATTCAGTTATGCTTTTGTTAAGTTTTTCTCTGCCTTTTCTTCATATCAAAATTCTGATAGAGTGTAACTGTTCATTTAGTTTGTAAATGACTGCTGAGTCAGCATTCTATAACTGTTCAGTTAGTTCATTTTATTTTCAATAAACTAGATATCTCTCTGTTTCTCTGTCTCTTTCTCTCAGCTACTTTCTGAAATCAAGAAAAGTAATTCCATAGTTATTCCTTACTGCCTTCGTATTTGTTCGCATTTTGTTCTCTCCTAGGTTGTTATAGCAACAAATATAGCAGAGACAAGCATAACAATAGATGATGTTATATATGTAATTGATTGTGGAAAGCATAAAGAGAATCGCTACAATCCTCAAAAGGTATGGTTTCTTTCTTCTACTCAATGAGGCAATTTTGTAAAATAAATTTGTTTATAGATATGGTTTGATTGTATTTATGGTTGATAATAGAAATTGTCTAGCATGGTAGAAGATTGGATTTCGCAAGCAAATGCAATGCAACGACGTGGTAGAGCTGGGCGTGTAAAACCTGGCATTTGCTTTTGCTTATACACTCGTCATAGATTTGAAAAGCTCATGCGTCCATATCAGGTATTTAACTTAATATGAAATGCTTAAAATTTCAAAGGATACCCAAAGGTGCATTTAGTCTGTCTTTTGTCATGAAAGTATATACCTTTCTTAAAATATATATATTCATTTTCATATTTTCCTTTGTAAATCCTTGAAAGCATTAAATAAAAGTGTATCCTATGGGATTAGTAAATAAAAGAAGAATTATATGATGTTGTGTGTAGTGAAAACCACATAGTATCTATTTATACTAATTTCCATAATCAAATACTAATAATGATCCTAATTTCCTCGAATCTGTAAGAGCTAATAGTATTTGATTATTAGTTAATGACTAATTACATTCTAACACTCTTGCTCAAGCGGAAGCCTATATGTCATACGCACCAAGTTTATTACAAATCTAGTCAATCTGAGGACCTCTAAGGGTCTTGGTGAATAAGTAAGCCAACTGGTTACTAGAATTGAGAAAATCAGTTGTTATTTCTCTAGAGAGCACTTTTATTCTAACAAAGTGACAATCAATCTCTATGTGTTTGGTGGCCTAAGAAGGGTTTCACTGGTGGCCTGAGATTTAACAATATAGTTGTGAGGATAAAATTCAAAATAAGCACCATTATCAAGGGCGAGTTTATTGACACTCGGAAGATTTTTGGTAATGGAGGGGACAAGCAATGTGTTGTGGACATATAGAGAAATTTGAGTTGGTAGGATTTCTAAAACAAGTAGAACTAGAACCAAGAACTTGCAAGCTTTCATTGTTGCCTATGTAAATTTGATCTAGGCCTTCAAAAGGCTAGAATTGTTGAATATTTGAAGAGTCTCCTGTATCATGGAAAGAGGTGCTAGAATTAGGGATCTAAGTAGTGGCATGGTCCGAAGTGGACATATTGGCTAGCATAACACATGGCACATTAGAAGCAGGACCTTCATAAGCAGGTTGAGTGGCCAAAATAGGAGACTGGGGCTAAGGTTTGGAGGTTGTTGGAGGGACATGCAAAGGTTGATTGGTGGTCAAATCATAAAGAACCAAAGATTCAAGTGGTTAAACAGACGAATGAAAATGGTAAAAGCATACGTTAGCAGTGTGATTGTATTTTAGGTTTATATGACACTTGAAGTTAGCAAATCGACCTCCACAACCATGATCATGACTACCGCAGGCACCACCATGTATAGAGAAGCTTGATGTGTGTCCTAGAAATCCCGAAGACGTGGATGTTTGAAGACATGGATGTTCAGAAGCGACCAAGTAGTGCTCAGAATAAGAGAAGAAGTTCTTCTTATGCCGAGTGGTGCGTGACTCGTTACCAAGAAGGAGAGCCTCATCCTCAATGATCAAGGTGTTTCGTACTTACTTTTAATGACAAAATTGATTACAACATATTCTTGTAGAAGACCTTCAAAAATAGCATCAATTTATTCATCAAAATTTAGTGGACAATCAATGCTTACAAGTTCATCAACAATTGACTTAATTTGGCCCATGAACTCTTGCATAGACTTGTTCTCAAGCAACTAGGCACGAAGATCAATGCAAAGTTGGCGCCCAGTGGGTTTTCTTTGGGTAAAAAAAGGATCATAAATATGCTCCCATGTCTGATAAGAGTCAAATGCTCCAAGAACTCAAGATAGAATGTTCTTGGATAGTGTGGATTGCAACCAAGCAAGTAAAACTTGGTCCGGGATCTCCCATTTTTCATATGCAAGGTTAATAGTCCTAGATTCCCAGTCTTCTTCTATGAGAAACCGTGGATGGATAACTAGTTTGACAACAAAATGGTGGAATCTATGAGCCTTAGTCACAGGGTCAAACTCCTAACGTAGGTTATTGGAGTCATCCAGTTTTTTGACTGTGGAATTTTGAAAAAAACTGGGAGGGGGATGGGAGGGAATTTGGATTAACCAATGTGGATCCACAACTGGCTCTTGATACCATATTAGAATTGAAGAAAGAGATGAATTTGGAATACACGAATGGTTAATCTTTTGACAGTTATAATCTATGAAACCCGGACACTCATATCAATGGTGTGTCCCATGTCTGACACATGTTAGTAAAATGTCCAATTTGAAAGACATTTTTTTGTCTTTGACATGATTTTGACATGACTCCAACACAATGTTAATGACCACAAATTTAATGATTTTCTAAAAAGCTCATAAACTTGTAAACTTATCACTTAAATTTCTATTATGATTATAAAAATAAGGAAAAAAATCTTATAGGATCATTATTTTTCACTTTTTTGGATGTTAGATAGATAGATTAGATTCATTTTTGTGTTAGTTGACAATGTATTAATTTAAAAATTAGCACAGGTTATGTATATAGAGCTCCCAATTTCGTGGTCCCTAATATCTTCTCTCGCATTCGTGTGTGTGTGTGTGGAGGATGTGCTACTCATGATGAGCAAGACAATTCTTAGATACAAGAAGAGACGAGAAGAAAAATTAGCACAGGTTATGTATATAGAGCTCCAATTTCGTGGTCCCTAATATCTTCTCTCGCATTCTCCCCACTTTTGGTTTGTGTCTAGCTTCTATTTAGAGTCTGAGAAAAGTGGTTGTCATTTAAGTGCATCCACTCAGCACCTCATAAAACGCTCAGCAGATTAAGTTTCTTTATGCTAATGACTTCTTTCTGATTCACTGATTGGTTTGTCATCTTCTGTGTAAGAAAATAAAGTATTATTTTATTGCTAACAATCACACTGATTACATTATCATCATCTCTATTTGTAATAATCAAAACCTTTGAAAAAAAGAAATAGAAATATGCTGAAATGAATGGGAAGATATTTTTTTACTAAATACTATGGTGATATTGAGAATATTTTTTATCCTAATAATCTATTGTTTACGACAGATTTTTTCCTGATCACTATGTTGATATTAAGAATATTATCCTAATTATTTGTTATTTGCTATACATGGATGTATGTATGTATATGTATATTATTGTCCTATGTTTTTATTATATTCTGCTTGTGAAGGTTCCAGAGATGCTTCGGATGCCATTAGTGGAATTGTGCTTGCAGATTAAGTTACTGTCTTTTGGATATATCAAACCATTTTTGTTGGAGGTAAACTCTTTTATTCTAAGACAAACCTGATCAGATTATCTGGACAGTTTTCTTCAATACATTTCCATTACAGGCATTGGAACCTCCCAAGGTTGAAGCAATGGATTCAGCAATATCTTTGTTGTACGAGGTAATTTATGGTTTTTTCTTACTGTGTCACTGATTTCATTATATGTGCAAAAAAAGTGAAAAATAATACATAGTTTATTTTAAAGCCAAACTGGCTAGGTTGCAGTCGCATTAATGGCAGAATATCATATTTATTTGTTCAACATTCGGCATGGCTAATACTGTTCTTGTCCATTAAGGAATGGCAGATTTTATAGATGCCTTATACATTTTAGGTATGCTGCAAATGACTGATTTAGTTTGGAGTCCTAACCTTTTTTTTTTAAATAAAAAAATCTCATGTTAGGCATCACTGTGATCCTTGGCATCTTAGCTAGGCTAACATTCCAAAGACATCTATCATTTGCCAATCACATAAAAATATTATTAAAAACAAAACGAAAGATACAAAGAACTCACGGGGGAACCCAACCAAAACCCATGAACAAGAAACAAGCCAGCTATAAAGCTATACACTGGCTAAGAAGCCTTGTACACAGGAAAAAGAAACCTATTATGATAAAAGTACAAACTTATAACAATTGGCATAACCATATACCAGTTAAACACTTCTCTAGAAGACAGGCCTAAACTTGCCAACTTATCGGCACAATGATTTTCTTCTCAAAAAATATGTGACACCTTATCATCAATATCTCTACAAAACTTAATGCATTTCCTGCAATGACCTCTAATAGACCACGGTACAACTTCGAACTAGTCTTCTAAATTTGACTCTTCTAGCATATTTGATGGCATGGATGGCTCCCATGAACTCAGCAAAAAGGGCATTCTGAACTCCAAGAAATGCAGAGAAACTCCCAATGTGTTCTCATCCTAGTTGGGTTTTCATTCACTTGAAAGAATTAATATGAAAGAAAGAAGATTTTTATTCAAATAGATTCATTTGAAACAGTCTCTATTATAAGAACTCTAACCCTAAAGTAATAATTACAAAGAGATCTTTAGAATCTTCTAATAACTTATATTACCTTCTAGAAATACATTTAATTTTCAACCAACTTCTAATAATGCATTTAATATCCTACTTTTAAAATACATTCTATATAGTGAAGCTTTTGCATACCTAGTTTTTGTAGCTAGTTTTTGCCTTATTTTCTTTTTATTATATAAATTTAAGAATTTTGTTGTAGATTGATGCATATTGCGTTTTTGTATAGTGATTCATATTTCTTTCCCTAGTATTTTTCTTTCCCTAGAAGCATATGTGCCCAATCCTACAATCATGTGTTTGGAAATACTTGTGCAATCATATCCTTTTTCTAGCAGTACATAATATGATAGATCGAAATGTTTTCTGATCTTTGTATGCGTTTGCTTTCATTGAAACAACACTGTTTTAGGTTGGTGCTCTTGAAGGGGATGAAGAACTCACACCTCTTGGTCATCATCTAGCAAAACTACCTGTGGATGTATTAATTGGGAAGGTGTTCACCAAATTTACCTTTCCTCTTTTCTTAAAATGTTTAAATTCAAAATTTGTTTTTCAATGTAGTTATATCTTAAGAATTTGTCAATTATTATATTGTGCTTTTCTTTGTTTTCATCATTTTAAGATGATAAAGATTCCAAGAAAATGAGAGAAAGGGATGTGTATGAAACAAGAGGAGAATTTTTTTGAATGTGCTTGAGAGTATTTCTCCACTATGCTAATTGATTACAAGGTGCAGGTGGGTGTTGGTAGTATCTAGTGCATAGGCTATATGTGCTGATGCTGGCAGCAGCGCATGGTGTTTTTGTAGGTGACAGGACTCTTGGTGTTGTGATGACCGATGTGGGGCACACCTTTCTAATCCATCACTATCTTCAAGGATAGTGGTGGCTGTGAAAGCAAAGCCCCTAGATTAGGAGCTCTAATACAAGCTTGAATAATGAGAGGAAATAAAGAAGTATATTATTAATACTATTAATATCATTACATTCTCAGCTGCTCTATTTGTAACAATTACACTCTTAAATAAGGAAAATAAATCCTATTAGAGTGAATTTGAAAAATATATTTTATTCTAACTAATAAGGAGATATTAGACATCTTTATTCTAATAATCCCTTGATGACAGACACTTTAGAAAGAATCGTCAGCCTCACGATCTAATCAGTGGAAATCTTCCTTGAAGCTTCCATACGTCGATCCACCTGTGGAAATCAATGAACTCTCGCAGTGGAAGACTTTATCAAAGACGTCATCCTCGAATCTCAATGACATTATGTGAAACACTCTCGCATTCTAGTTGGAACACCTCGGTTTCAGAAACCTAGGAGGTGAAACCTCGTTTAGAAAGTGAGCTTTGACAAATGGGGGATAAACCACTCTCTATTCATCAAAATCTATCAATAAAAATAAGAACTTCCTTTTTATAAGATAAAGGCAGTCGTGCCCTAACCCTAACAAAGAGACGGAAAGGCAGTAGCCGTGTAAGAGAACTAATGGAACTTCCTAACAAAGAAGAGAGGTAGTGCTCCTTTGTGAGGAAGGAACCCTAGAACCCTAACCCTAGCGAGAGAACAACCCCTTTGATCTCGAGTTGTGCAGCTTGAAGAGCCGGAAACACTTGGGACGTTGTTGATCACCTAGGCGTTGATTGGCATGCTTCTTTACTGACCAAAGAAAAAGATGCGTGACGTGTTGGACAATGATTTGGGATGCTGGAAGACGCTGGAATCTTAGCCCAACAGGAAAAGCATCCCTGCTTGGTCCATGCAGCCACAATTAAGAGAGTGCTCTTCCCCCACGTGTTGTAGTCTAGTCTTCCACTTGATGTGTTGCTGGAAACATGATCTTTGGGCCCAAACCATAATGCATGTTGAAAGCTTTGTTTGTGTGCGCATTGTTGGCCCAAATAAATGCAAGGAAATAAAAGTGGACCAAAATACAAGCCCAAGAAAATTACTAATTACACCACAAAACACTATACCTATACATTTATCTAAGTATTTAAAAACATGGAAATACCAATGGGCCTAGTCATTGGCATTGAAAGCCTTGTAGGGTGATTTCTATCGTCCTCTCCATCTTGAAAAGGATCTGACCTGAGATAAAGATGGTTACACTTTAAGGCCCACATCATTGAAAGCTTTGTTCCTCCTGGATCAAAATTACGTCTTCAATAGTCATTAAACAAAATTTCATTTTATTTTTGGACACCATGCAGATTATTTGTACTTGAGATGCGTAAAGATGGGCTTTTAATTTTGGAAGAATTTTGTACGAGACCCACTTTACAGAAGTACTGATTTACACTTGATAAGAAAATGGTAATTTTAACTCAATGTATTTTAACTCGAAATAATTGAAGAAAATGGACTCAAGGTTTTTAAAAGGAATTAAGACAAGAATTAATGAAAAATGAAGGAGAATTTAAAGATGGGATTACTCCCTTTTGAAACTTGATCTCCTTTTCTTTTAATTTTCTCTCAAGCTCCTCCTCTTGTCTTATTCTCTCTTTTTCTTTATTTTTCGTCCTCTTTTGCTTTCTTCTGCAACTCTATTGCTCTTATTTCTAGATGTGTTTCTTCCTTTTTACTTCTTTCAATCTTTTTTTTCTCCTTATCCCTCAAGAGCTTTAAAACACTTTCTTTAAACTCCTTTTCTCTACAAAATAACTCTTTCTCACTTTTAATTAAGTCTACCCATTTCCTCGATTTCTCTCATCTCCCGTTTCAGCTCTTGGTTTCTCTCAAAAGGTGGAACAAATTTTCTTCTTATGCATGCCCTCAACTCATACAATCTCTAATGGACAATGTTCTACCACTTCTTACACTATATTGTCTTTGCTGCCACCATTCATATGCATGCCCTATGAACCTAGAAGCGCACAAACTGACTATATGATATTTACTACACTTTACAATGAATGGATGCAGCCTTTCAACCTTCTTCTCCTAGGCTAGGTGTGACATTGCATCAACTTTTCTACCAAAATGTGGAATGTCATTCTCAGCTCTCATATGTTGAACAACAGTGGTCAAAAAATTCTGGGGGGAGAAGGTAGGGAATTGTAATTGGAGTGGCTATCTATTGTGGACCATGAACAAGCTCTTGACACCATAATAGACTTTGGTGAGGATGATGGAAAGAATAATAATACAAGATAGTAAAATGCAGTTGTGTGACCGGAAAGATATAGGTTGTACTATCAGTCTGAAAAGATAAAAATTACAATTTTGTTCTATTGCATAACATATAAAGGACCAAGAAAAGTTACATACCAATGGAGAGAGGTTACAGACAGTTACAAACCAGTGTAGCTTCCTAGAACTACAATTAGTCTAGAAAATAAAACACAGCTGTAAAATAATTAAAACAAACTACAGAAACATATTGTTAGAAGGTGAACTTTAAGCCTATCTTAACCCCACAAAACCGGCTTGTTAGATGAGGTTTGCACCCCACTTATATACTATGAAATTGGCTTATCTCTAGAAACAACTTTTGTTGTGATTCACCATATGAGTCAACAAGTGTTTGTTCAAATTTTGTAGAAAAACTTTGTTTATTCTAAAAATCACAAAGATATCATTAACATATTTGGTTTCAATATTTCTTTTCGCTATATTTTAGTTTCATTTTTTTTTCAAAAGGAATTTCTTTCAAAAGTTTCATATAATATTAGTCTCATTTTTTACATATGTAACAGAAAAGGTAGGTGTCATAGAAAAACTATTCTAACAAATTCGATGTGAGACTTCCAACACACCCCCCTCTCACGCTGAGGTATATACATCTCGTGCGTGAAACTAGAAATTAATAGGTGGTCTGTTAGCGGCACGATAGCGGGTGGAACAGAATGTTCAAGAAATCGCGCTAGGATAGACTTTTTAAACAATGGCTCTGATACCATGTTAGAAGGTAGACTTTAAGCCTAACTCAACCCACAAAACTGGTTTGTTAGATGAGGTTTGCACTTCACTTGTATACTATAAAATTGTCTTATTTCTAGTCGAAGTGGGACTTCCAACACATATAACACTATAGATGAACAAATAACACTAATACATCTAAAGCATGATGTTTTATTAGTAAACATATATCATGGTCAAAATATGTAATATAAATAACTTAGGAATGGTAATAATAATGAATATATAGCATTAAAAGTCATAAAGATTGTTTATGGCATAATATGTAATAAACAAAATAAAGCATAATATATATAATAATATAAACAAAAGCAAAATTAAATTAAAATACAGAAGTCACTTGAAATTTTTATTTCTTGTTTGTAAGATCTTTATTGTTTATGCTAAAATAAGACTCTTCTCCTTAATTGACATTATGTCTGGTAAATGATAATACCATATATCAAATTTACTGAAAATGTGGTGCTCGCTATGTCCATTTGTATGCTGCTCTTCTCTTCACTGATGTTGAGAAAAATCTGATATAAGGCACGCTGAACCATCCACGGAAGGAATTGTTTGTGTAATTGCAGATGCTTCTGTATGGTGCGATATTTGGTTGTTTGTCTCCTATTCTCTCTGTTGCTGCATTTCTGAGTTACAAGTCTCCATTTGTATATCCTAAGGACGAGGTATTCCATCTGTTCTTTCATAAAATTTTCCCAAGCTTTACTTCATATTAGATTTTAAATAAACTGCTATGCTATCTTCAGAGGCAAAATGTTGAAAGAGCAAAATTGACACTGTTGAATGATAAGATAGACGGGACTGGCAACACAAATGATATTGATCGACAATCTGATCACTTATTGATGATGACAGCTTATAAAAGGTGGCAGAGGATTTTTACTGAGGTCAGTATGTATTTGCAATTTCATTTTTATGCATCCTGTCAATAACTTTCATATCATTTTACCTTCGTAGCGTGGTTGAGGCACATACAATATAACTTTTAAGTTATATGTTACTTTTTTTAGTGCACAAACTAACAACACACATATAGCAACCCTATAAGAAGAAATGACTACAATTTTGTTGTTCTAAAACTCATGTTAGGCATCATTATGAATTTTAACATCTTAGCTATGCAGACAACCCAATAGGCATCTATCATTTGTCATGACATAAAAATTTATTAAACAAAAAGAAAAACAAAGAAACAAAAAACATAGTGTAACCAAACCAAACCCATGCCGAACAGATGAAACAACTTCGCAAAAAGCCTATACAAATTTGAATATGGGAAGAAGAATCCTATTATGAAAAAAATCTAAGCTTATCACAGGAGGAAAAATCGAGAACCATTTAAAACCTTCTCTGTTTTCCAGCCCTAAAGCTGTCAACTTGTCTACGCAGTGATTAACATCGCGAAAAATATTAGAAACTTTAAAATCCATGGATTTACACAATTGTAGCCATTTATGCCATCTTCCTCTATGTCTTTAAGGAACAATAGAAAGGGTTGTAAAAGCTAAACAGACCAAAGTAGAATCACATTCAATCGAAAGCTTTCTAAATTTCGCATTCCAAGTATATTCCATTGGGACTCCCATAGTTTCTGCATAAATAGTATTCTGAACTCCTAAAAAATATGAGAAACTACCAATATATTCTCCTCTATTAACCCTAAAAATACCAGCACAAGCAGCCATACCTGGAAATGACTACAGTTTAGGTTGCCAATAAATGGTATCTATTTGTGGGGTTAGGGAGGGAGGGTAGAGAACATGCTTGGATCACATACAATCAATTATCGTGATTATGAAAAGGATTTACTTATCTAGTGGTGGATCAAATACACTGTGTATATTTATCCATAGAAACTTACACATATGTGCATATTATTTTGAGTACGTTGTTTTTTCAGAACACAGGTTTAATTGCTTAATAATTTCAACCCTGCAGAAAGGAGCTAAAGCAGCACAGAAATTCTGCAGTTCAGTTTTTCTGAGCAGCTCCGTAATGTTTATGATAAGGTATTTTTCTTTCTATCTACATCTCATTCAAGTGACGAAAGAGGTTACTTCACATTTTCTTCTCCTGTATTCTTAACTTCTCCCCTTTTCTCTGTTAGGAGTGCAGTTCAGCTACCACTTCATATTGTTTCATCTGTTCTTTATCTCGATATTGATTGCTGTAGAATTATAGAAACTGAGAATTGAAAAAGAAAAAAGTTCTTTTACAGATTTTTTCTGAACCTCATGTAGGATTCAGGTAACTATAGTAGAGATTAGAAGAAGTTTGTGTAACTTCCTGTAACAGAATGGACACCTTACTACTAACTACAGCTAGCAAAGACTAGTCTAGTGATTAAAACTGAAGTTAAAACACTTGAGGTTAGAACTGAGTTTGTTGCTTAGATTGAAGAACTGAGCCTTTGTAAGAGGCTAGGTGGGAATGTCAGCAACTTGCTCTTGAGCAACAAGATCAACAATGAGAGACTTCTTGAGAACCCTCCGGAAAAAGAATATCTGGCTGCAAGTGCTTGCTCTGAGTGTAGCATGAGATTGTGACTCAGCAGCGATACTAAAATAGTCAATGTAGATAATAGGAGCTCAAACTGAAACCTTTAGCTCATGGAGAAGGGATTGAACCGAAATAACTTCAGAACAGGTCAAAGTAGTAGCCAAATTAATTTTCAAAATCTATTGCAAGCCTTTTAGTGAATCCTCTAACTGCTCCATCGGAGTTGCATTTAACCCAAACATTAATTGAAGGTCTCCAGCTAACTTGAATAATCTTGACAAATTTCCTAGGATGTTCAAATACAACAATGACTTTGGTTATAGCAAATTCCTTAATGTTATTTATGCCACCACCAGCTCAAATGCTACCTACAAGATTAGGTTTGCAAAAGTTTTATGCTTAATGTAATGATAATCTATCTTACAAAACCTCAGTTTATTTCTGCTGAACCATATTTTGTTAATAATACCAATCACAGCATCTTGGATAATAGTCCTGCCTGACTTGATCATTTCATCTCCTATTTGTAACAGAGCAAATAGATTTGAGAAAAGAGTGATCAATAGGAACCTGATAAAATGGAACTGCCAACTCAATATAGATGAGAGGATACATTAAGAATATGCATAGCTTATTTATGATATTTTGATGTTTAGTTTATTTTTATCTTCCAACCCTTAGTACTAATTTACATTAAGCAAACAACATTTGATGACTTGTTAATTCAATCTCTTCTTCGTAAATTATATTCTTTATCAACTCTTTTCAGTAGCTAGTGTATTTGATGTCAGGGAGATGAGGACGCAGTTTGGAACTTTGCTAGCAGATATTGGTCTCATCACTCGTCCAAAAGATTATCAGGTATGCTTCTTTTCTTATTTTTAAGTTTAAAGGATGTTGTGTTGTATGGAAAAAATTCTTATACATTATTTGGATCACTTCAGAAACATGGAAAAAAAATAGGGAGTCTTGACGATTGGCTTTCTGATGCATCACAACCATTTAATATATATGCGCATCATTCGTCAGTTCTTAAGGTAAAATTTTCATATTAACTTCATTACAACTTTTACGTAATGTTTGCTTCTTTGTTTTATTAAGCTTTAAATTGATATATTTTACAATCATTTTGACGTTATGTAATTCATGTTGAAATAGAGAAAGATAGATGGAAAGATGCTGAAAATTCTGAATGGGCTGCACACAGCAAAGTTCATCTTATATAAGCTAATGACAATAAATACATGATACGACTTATCTAAAAATCATAATTTAATATGGGTGAAGCTTCTTAAGAAATTGATAGCATTTGTTGTCTTCATAAATGTGTTGAATAGCACATAATAACTCCTTAGGGACACCGAGGTGTAAAATGGCAGAATGTTCTGCCACAGATTCAGAAAATCAGAGTTATAATGCTAAACATACATAGATCCTTGCTGATAATTGGCAATATCAATCTGACCTTGAAAGTACTTGGCTGTGTTGTTCTTGCGGTAAATTTGCTCCAAGTAATCCACAGGTTTGTAGTTGTTGAAAAGGAGTGTAAGAGGTTCTCTAGTATTCATAGACCGTTTATGTATTAGACCGTCCAGATCTTAACATTTCCTGCCACTGCTATCTCTCTATAGCGGTTTTGGGTTGTGATAGCTATCCGCTATTAACTATATGAGGAACCAAAAGCGGATGAGTCTTTTCTTTATTATGGAATTAAAATGTGAAGTTGTTATTGTGTTTCCTGCATAATGCTATTTATGTTTCTAAATGTTATTTTTATTAGATATTTTTGAGTTTACAAAACTTTCCACATTTTAATTTAGTTGTCACGTTTGACTGCCTTGATCACCACCATTCTTTTTTCATAGAAAATCTCTAAGTGCACTCCTGCAGGCTATATTATGTGCAGGTTTATACCCCAATGTAGCTGCTGGTGAACATGGCATTGTCGCAGCAGCTCTCAGCAGCCTTAAGCAGTCTTCTAGCTCTGCAAATTCTCGTCATACAGTCTGGTTTGATGGAAGAAGAGAGGTTCATATTCACCCTTCATCTATCAACAGTAACTCAAAAGCATTCCAGTACCCCTTTCTTGTCTTCCTTGAAAAGGTTTGCTGATACTTTTGTCTGCAGAAGTTTATTAATTCCTTTTAGCATCAAATTCATGGTATTTACATATTTACAAATCTAAAATTACTATGAGCAAATTGTCGCTAACTTTATTGACCTTGAGAATTTTGATCAACAGAATTGATGCATGTTAAATTTAACATTGCAAAAGTTTGTTCATGTTCCATTGGGTCCTTTGCTAGTATTTCTTGATGTATTAGCCACTCATGTTTCATACAATTATTATATAATCTTTTAAGTGTTCTATAATCTTTTAATGTTTCATATGATTCTGCATGAATTATGTATATTTATGCACAATTACTTGCAATTCAATTCTTGAGATTTTAGACAGATTGTTTATTGGTGAAATGGTCAGGTTGAAACAAACAAAGTATTTCTTCGAGATACTTCTGTCATATCTCCATACTCCATTTTGCTGTTCGGAGGGTCAATCAATGTCCAGCATCAGGTACATGTTACTCTTTTCCCAACAAATGATATGTATTCAATGGAAAAAGTACTAAATTGAAAGGAAATAGTAATGATTTTTGTTAGGTGTATCATGTACTCGGGATTATTAGAACCCAACTGCATTAGCCTTACTCTACTTTTTCAGCACATTTATCTGTTTTGTCAGTCTGTTAGGGACAGCTTGCAATCTTTAAGTTTCTTAGTATTAGCTGTGATAAACTATAACTAAAAGACAAGCATTGATTTGAAACCCCATATCTCTATGGCAGCACAAGTGATTTATTTATATTAGGAAAAAGAAATCAATACAATAAATAGAGGAAATTTAATACCCTTTAGTTATACAGATATCATCCTAGAATAATACAAATGTGATCTTCATATTTCTAATTATAAAGATATGATTTTGATATATGTTATTACAGACATAGTTATTGTTGGAAGTCCCATATCGACTAAAGATAAGGCCAATTTAGAGTATATAAATGGATGCAAACCTCACCTTATAAGCCGGTTGTGTGGGGTTGAGTTAAGCTTAAAGACCACTTCTTAACATAGTATTAGAGTCATTATTAGAGTCTATCCTAGCAAGAGTTGTTGTTTGTTGGGCATTTATTTCACCCGCTGTTGGGCCGCTATCAGACCATCCATTAATATCAAGTCCCACACTCGAGATGTATATACCTCAGCAGAGGGATGTCTGTTGGAAGTTTCACATCGACTAGAGATAAGGTCAATTTAGAGTATATAAGTGAGTGCAAACTTCATCTTACAAGCCGGTTTTGTGGAGCTGAGTTAGGCTTAATGTCCACTTCTTAAAATGGACTGTTATCGGACCACCCATTCATGTCTAGTCTCATGCACGAGATGTATATACCTCGACGTCAAGGGGGTGTTGGAAGTTCTACATCCACTAGAGATGAAGCCAATTTAAAGTATATAAGTGGGTGCAAACCTCACCTTACACGTTAGTTTTGTGTTAGGCTTAAAGTCCACTTCTTAACAGTTTCTCATACGCAAAATCATCTCGACAATCCCAATAACCACAGCCTGACAAATCAACCTAATTAGAGGACTGCATTGTTTTTTAGAAAAACAATAACTAAATCAGTAGAAGCAATCATAAAGTTCCAAAAGTATGTTTCACCCACAACCAGAACTTCATGGCCACATCGCAATCAAAAAAGAGATGAAAAAGAGACTTTTTTTTCGCATAAGGAACACATGGAACAAAGAGAGACCCCCTTTCTTTGGACAGGGTCATCAATTGGATGGAAACCTCAAATGCAAAAGTTTCCATAACATAAGGGATTTGGCTGGGGAATAACACCATATCAGACCCCCAAATCAAATCCAGCCACATGCACCAAAAAACACTTCCTATCAGCTTTTTGGTCCAAAAGACTTGATTTTTCTAGTTTTCAATTTGGTATGTCCCTTTCCTCAGTGATAACCAGGAAAGAGAATTTGCATTAACCCTAAAAAGAAGGAATATCCTTCCATTCAGAACTTGTTCAAGCATCCTCAACCAGTGAGATAAGCTTAATTCTGTCTTGAAGAGGCATTCTGGCCAAATTAGATATGCTTTTAGAGGAACACCAAAGATCGTTCCATAAGTTAATACCATCTCCCTTGCCCAGCGTCCAAAAAGTATTTTCCAAAACAACATCATACAAATCTCTAATCCATGATCATATAGAAGAGGAATGATAAGCCACATACTTTTATTTACACTTAAGAAACCATTTTTTCATCATCTCAGTCCAAGAGAGAACACTACACACAAAGTCCCAAGCTAATCTAAGCAAGAAGGCCTTATTCTCCACCAAAATATTTGTTACCTGCAAACCACCAAACGATTTTTGCGCACAAACCCAAGTCCAATTCACAGTCATCAACCCTTGCCTTTGAGTGTCACCAGTCCAAATGAAATTCCAAATCCATTTCTCCATATCATGAATCAACTTGAGAAGCCATTTATACACCTGGAAGTTCTAAGAAAAGATTTCAACAATGGCCGAATTAACCATGAACTTAAGGATCTATTGTAACTTTTGTTAGAAATGGGTTTTAAGCCTAATTCAACCCCACAAAACCTGCTTGTAAGGTGAGGTTTTCACTCCACTTATATACTATGAAATTTCCTTATCTCTAGTCGATGTGGGATTTCCAACAACCCACTTCTAACAACTTTTAATTTATGTAATTAACAAGGACAATTCTATAAGAAATTCTAGATTAGCTAATGTCAGAATTCCTTGATTTATGCTGCTGTTAATATTTCCTTGTACAGTTTTAATTACATAATTAGGAGATTTAATTACATTTCATAATTAGGAGGATTAATAGGTTGACAGTATATTTTATATTTATTGTACAAGATCATTGATCCTGGATTGTAGGAATATATTATATCCATCATAGATTACATTTTTCAGTTATTATGTCTGTGTATTGTATCAGAAACAGTGCTGAAATTGCTCCTCCATTTTAATTGAAAAAGTACCAATCTATTGAAATTTTTGTAGTTGGGTTAGTTAGGGAACTTTGCTTAAAACAATAAGTATTTTCTTAATGGGAACGTGTATTTTGGTTAGATTGTTTAAATATGCACTCTCCGAAGTGTAATAGATGTTTCTTATTTTTAATTTTCTTTGCTTTTTGTGATAGACTGGTCAGGTCATAATTGATGGATGGTTGAAATTGACAGCACCTGCCCAAGTAGCTGTCTTGTTCAAGGAGCTGCGATTAGCTCTCGACTCCATTATGAAGGAGCTTATCAGAAAGCCAGAGGTGCCATTTTAAGCTTTATTTCCATTGTTAATGATATTCTGTGGTGGATGGCTAAAATTATTAAGCATTTTTTACCACTGAAGTTTAATGGTCAAAATTCTATTCACTTCCCACCTATAAAGGAGTTCAAGTTTGATTTTAAAAACATCAAAGATATTCTGTGGTGGGTGGCTAAAATTATTAAGCATTTTTTACCACTGAAGTTTAATGGTCAAAATTCTATTCACTTCCCACCTATAAAGGAGTTCAAGTTTGATTTTAAAAACATCAAAGATATTGAATGCAATTAATCTATACTTCTCAGGATTTGAGAGTGGCCCCCCCATATTTGGTAGGAGTTTGGCATTGAGTTCCATGGATATGTCAATAGAATTTGAATTCATTTTCCCAATTTCCTTCTAAATATTTAATTCATACTTCCTTTGAGATACAAAAGTTCCCTTGAATTGTGTTACCTCAATTCCCAAGAAATATTTAAGTTTGTCAAAGTCTTTAGTCTAAAAGTGGTGACAAAGGTGTTGCTGTACCTAAAAGATGTCATAGTGATCATTGCTTGTAAGTACAATATCATCAACATGTATTACTAAATAAATACACCCAGCTCTTGAGTGACGGTAAAATATTAAATGATCTACTTCATTCTGAGCCATATCAAATTGTTAAACAACAATGCCAAATTTTCCAAACCAAGCCTTAGGAGATTGCTTGACACCATATAAAGATTTGTGGATATGACATACCAATCCAAAAGACTCCCTCTAAGCAACAAAACCTAGATGTTGCTCCATATAAATTTCTTCTTGCAAATTATCATTAAGGAAAACATTTTTGACATCCAGTTGATAAAGAGACCAACATTAAAGAGCAACCAAGGCTATACTTGAGATTGATAAGAGAAAAAATACATTTTTGCAGGACTTAAAAGAGCCCTCTTATGATCTTCTATTTATTTACAATGATAGAAATCTGATACAATGCGAAGATGAAAGATCAAAAGACTGCACTAATAGTCTAGGTATAGAACCAGGTACAACGCATAGATATAGCAGGTAGTAGCTCCCAACACTTCTACTTTCTACCCAGACTTAATACTAATTCAAACCCTCCCCCACAAGCTAAGCTGGAGTATACAAATTTGATGTTCCAAACTTGGAACAGATAGACTCAATTTGAGGTCCCCTTAAGAACTTGGTTAACACATCTGCAAATTGATCATTCGATTCAACAAACTCAATACAAATTTCTTTTGACAATCAATTTTTCTCAAATAAAATGACAGTCAATTTTTGTGTTTATGAAAAAATAGGTAAATACAAAGAGATGAGCCTAAGCTTCTTATATCTAACAAGAAGCAAATAAAATTTGTTAAATTTTGATTTGGAATTAATATTGATATGATTGTTGAAAATTAAGGAAAGAAATCAGAGTCAAGAGATTTGATATGCGGAAATCAATCAGAAAAATTATCTGATTTATGCTGTTAATAATTTTCCGGTAACTACAGCAGTTATATGAATAACTATTTTCCGGATTTATCGGCCAGATTAGTATACAGAATTATTCTTCTTTTCCTATTTATTCCCTCGTTGTATCAATGATAGCCACTTTTCCACAAAATGAAATCTACGTAATTTAACTGTGAAATAGAGTGTGCAGAAAATCCTTTAACAATAGTGAGGATGAAGAAAAAAATTTAAATTATCTCTCACAACACCCTGGAATGAAATAAGAAACATTTTTTTGCGCAATAAGGGGCTAAACACCAAAAGAAACAAAAGTAAAAAGTCATAAGGAAAATCAAACTTGCATTTTCCTAGTAAAGCAAATTAGTTTTGCTATCTGGACTGTCCAAATAAAGTTAGACCAAACTGTCATAACTCCATTTGCAAAACACTTTCTCATAGCTTGACCAAACTGGATGGTCTGACTTGAAAGAAAAAGAATTTGTATGTTAATTGTGATCTACACTCAGTATTCTCCCTTTTAAAGGATAGAGATTAAAAAAGAAATAACTGAAAATACGTAAACAAATATCACACACGTCTCATCGGTCTGGCTATAACCTATTTCTAGAATATATTCTGGTAGTTGTAATGCTTCTAAGTCTACTGTAAGTTCATAGCTGTTTTAGTTAAATATGAAATTCAAGCTTCTAATCACCAGTCACAATCATAATGCAACCAGTTTTATCAGTGTCTACTGTTTCCCTCAATTGGCTGAATTTTGAGCTAATTTTAGCACTTAACTATTAGCCGCATTTGAAGTATTCTATCAATCTGTGACTGCTTTCAATACGAGAATAATACTTGTGTTTGTGTTTGCTTTCAGAATGCAACTGGTCTGAATAATGAGATCATTAAATCAATCATCACTCTGCTTTTGGAAGAAGGAAGCACGCATCAATGATTGACTATCAACTGTCAACTCATGTGAGCAAACTCACTTCATTCAATTAAAGCTGCTCTGGTTATCAAGCATAGAAGGCTGATTTCTACCTGATATAATCTGCTATTCATCCCCTTTGAACCTGTTTATTTCTTTGCTGTCTTTGGACGAGTTCAACCATAAGGTTGACCAGACCTGCTCTTAGCTTTTATGTCCTGTGTAAGGAAATAGCAAGTTGTATTTCTAGATAGGCAAAAATCAGACCTAGATGCTACTAATATTTGTTTAGGTGTCGATAACTGCTATTGTCGAGACTGTTGTGGTTGCAATCATATTACAATACTTCGTGAAATGCTAAATCAGTAGCTGAATTGAGGAGGCTACATTTGTAATCTACAAATTGCTTAGGAAAATATCACACCCACAAAACATTACAAGGACACCAGCAAGTGTTTTACGTTAATAACTAATATTACGTAATTTACTTTTCAATTCCCAAACAATATTTTTAAAACAAACATAAAAACACCCTTTAATTAAACCCCAATTTCCCAAACCACGTGCCAAACCTTAAAGATCATTACACTAGCCACAATGCCAATTGTCCCTCAACAGGCACAAATTCTAGCCGAATATCAACGTAAACATTTAATCAGGCCATTTGTTTAAATTACCAACGAATACAAACAATGATCTTACGGTAGTTTAAGTTGATGATGCTTTCATAATTCTCTTATCAGCAGCAATTTAAACAAGCTTTTCAACATATGAAAGTTTACATACTAAAGGTCTTCCTATGGTTTTTATATCCGAACAAGAATAAGACACATACGTACAAAAACTTTAATAGATACAAGCATCTCAGTAAGCTACCCCTGTCATCTTTTCTTAAAACCATACTTTATGCGTTCATAAAATAAATCAGTTTTGGCACTCCCTAAATTAACAATTTTGGGGCAACCATCTCTATCTTTCTCCTGTTGCGTGCATTCCTTACAGTAGTAGGCATCAGATATTCCTACTCCTCCTTATATGACACATCGACCCTGAAACGACCCATAGTTGCATTCGTCACAAACGGGGACAAGTGTACAAGGACGCACGTAAGAGTCACAGATCACACACTTGCCATCACACTTCTCACACAGTCGTCCAATGGCAATCCCTGGCTGCTTTCGACACATAATCAAATCAGGATGATGCTTGGCCATGTTTTCAACAACCTGCTAGACAACACTGAACACATGTATATAACCAGTAAGTACTATCTACAATCGACATCTGAAAGTTGAACAAAATATGAAGTAAATCAGTATGTTAAGGCACTCAGATGCGACTGGAGAGGGATCTTGGTTATAACTGTTGAGAATAAAGAAGATAGGGATTGAGATTAATCTCCCTTGTGTATAAACCACACATAGGGTAATCTATTTATAATAGAGAGAGGTACAAGTAAAAAGAGTAACTGAAAATAAAAAGATTAAATAGAAGATATTGTTTGATATTGTGGTTATCAATATCTAACAATATCTTAATAATATCAAACTATATCTAACACTCCCCCTCAAGCTGGAGCATACAAATCGTATGTGTCAAGCTTGTTACAAATATAATCAATTCTAGGCCCCCGTAAAGACTTCGTAAAAATATCTGCTAACTGATCACTTGAGTTAACAAACTCAGTCTTGATGTCTCCAGACATAACCTTTTCCCGAACAAAATGACAATCAATCTCAATGTGTTTAGTCCTCTCATGAAAGACAGGATTAGAGCTAATATGAAGGGCAGCCTGATTGTCACATACAAGTGTCATTTGAGTAATATCTCCAAATTGTAACTCTTGGAGCAATTGCTTGAGCCAAACAAGTTCACAGGCAGCTGAGGCCATAGCTCTATATTCTGCTTTTGCACTAGATCTTGCTACAACACTCTGTTTCTTACTTTTCCACGAGATCAAGTTACCACCAATGGAGACACAATACCCAGATGTAGATCTTCTATCAGAA
>Ga0214545_1002184_pt1 | contig 37638 bp, 13 predicted proteins | sample CNSS4metaG_FD_160064 | JGI IMG/M metagenome (GOLD analysis project Ga0214545, IMG submission 160064) | Root nodule microbial communities from cowpea collected in UCLA plant growth center, Los Angeles, California, USA - CNSS4 | ecosystem: Host-associated > Plants > Roots > Nodule | place: USA...
CCAGGCGAGACTGCAGCTTCTGAAAACAACTTAAAATATCACATTTTTAAGCTAAGATTGAAAGATAAAGGAAACTAAAATGGCAAGTGAGTGCAATAAGCTTCAATATGAAGGTATAGAAATTGAGATATCAATGGTTCACACTCCCAAGCAAAACAAGCCAAGGCTAGCACTAAAATCCATAAAAAGTGAAAACTCCTATAGATTTTCAAAAAGAAAATTCAAGGACAAGATATGTTTCGGCAATTCACTCGAAAGGATGAAGGGAAAGAAAACTACAAAGACAAAACATGCAATCTTAAAGACAAGCAAGGGAAAGCACAAAAAAGCAATAATGAAAAAACTCTAAAGAAGGAAATTCATGTGACAAAAATATCACGCAAAACTAACACAAGAAAAGCTTGGAAAAAGACTCTATAGAGCATATTTGAACATGCAATCTGAAGACTCAAATCATTCATACACCAAGGAAGATAATGATGAAAGCTTGATCCCTACCAAGGATGATGGTCCATGGCACATGATTAGGAGAAAGAAAGTTCTTTAATCCATTCCTTTGCTTTTATTTACTCTAGTTTGAATTCCATGAAGTTGGCTCGGTTAACTTGTTGACTTTGACCTTAGGTTGACTAGTTGACTCAAAGATTAGCTTAACTTAAGCCAACATGCTAATTCAAATTTAACTTGTTTTGTATGTTCATTAAGAAGTGGGACAAGGAAGGACATGTGCACATTTAGATGACTTTTGGAGAGCACATATGGAGGAAAGAGAAGGAGCAAAGTTTTCTAGAAACATCTAGAAAGGATGACCACATGCCTTGGCCACCAAGGAGACTAGAAACATATAAAAAGAGCATCCACCTTGCCTTGGCCAAGAAGGCTTCTATAATGTGTCCATGTTCTCCTTTGTTGACCTACTTTCTAGACTCTAGATTTTTTATTTGCATTTTAATCCTTTTTAGCTTATGTGTTTTTGCTAAGAGGCCCCTAGACACTTCTATTTAAGGTGATCTCTAACACTTGTACAAGGATTAAACATTTTGGATAAATTAAACACCTTTGTGTATCAATCATTTGTGAAAGTTTTATCCCTAGGGAGTGAATACTTTTAAGCCTTATCTTGCATAGCAAGTGGCCGCACACATCAAATCTTCTTCAAGGTTGCCATGGCCTCTACCGTAGCCTTGTAGTGGTGTGCTTCTCACATTCATCCATTTCTCTTCTGGTCCACAATGGTGTTGTGGTTTCAGTGGTGGCAACGTGATTTCCCACATGTTTTTGTGGTGAATTCAAGTGCCCCGCTGCATTTGCATCGCAGTGTAGATCTCGCGATATTTTGTAGGCCCAGGCGAGTTCCAACAATGGTGGTGGCTTTAGTGGAGGTCTTGAATCATGGTGGATGTAGGTTTGTTTCATGAATGGTGTGACTTCATGGATAGCAATGGATTCACGTTGCCGACATCGAGGTTTTGCTCATGGCTCGTGATTGGTTACGACGCCAGTGCTTTTCCGATGACGGTGTGGCTATTTACGGTAGCAGAAACTTGGTGAAGATGGAGGTAGGGTTTCATGCGTGACATGATGACATGCCAGTGTATGGTTGCCCAGTTTAGTGAGTGAAGGATCATGACAAGTGTCATAGCATGATCTAGTTAAGCTGATTTAATTGAGTGGAAAAGGGGGTGAAAATAGAAAAAGATAGAGGTGCAGAAGTAGGTTTTGTGTGACCTATTTGGAAAGAGGGGAGTGTATATGTAATTTAAGGGTGCAAAAGTGATTTTTCCAGAACTTGTTGATTTTAGCCTTTACTTAAAGGTGTTTTGTAACTTCAATCAATTTATTTTCCCACCTTAAATAAGCTTAATCTTAACTTCAGCTGCATCAACAAACATTAGAATATCCAAAAATAATTTATGCAACTAAAAATCACTTTTTAAGACATTTTTATCACACAAGCTCAAATACTCTAATTATCAATACTGTCAATTAAGGCACTTTTTAAGCACAGAAATTCAATTAAATACCCCGAATTAAACATTAAATGAGGACATAAATATGAACTCATCACACTTTGTATGTGCACTTGTATGGAATGTGAAATAGTTGAGGACTATCACATATAAACTTCACACCATTATCACATTGTTTCATTTCGCCATTCGCAAATAAGGCGGCAAGGTAAGAATTTGTGAAATCCTGAGATTCGGTGATGCCAAACATATCACTGGAGAAATTATCCATGTTGAGGTGTGATTAATGTGGGAATGAGCAAAGGAAACATAATAGACTTTATGAAAATATAAATTGTGCAAATGATAGAGGTGGATGGCCATGGTCTTTATAAGGCATGGTGGCTAAATTATTGAAGGATATAAAAGAAATAAAATTTGCATTGCATACATAGAGTTCAATTATTTACATATTTAGAAATAAAGGAAAGTACATAATGGGCCCAAAATGAATTGATTTTCATACAATTATATTCATCAGCGATGCCCTCCAGTGACACATGTTGACCTTCATATTGGTCGTTGAGGTCGTCATTGTGGTTGTGGTTGAGGAGGGGGAGACTTACTTTCCTCATCAGTATCTTCAAATTCTACATACTAAGAACCATCTTCAAACCTATGAAAAGGCATTTCTAGTTAATAATATTGTTATGAGGAAGAAGGCCCTCGGTATGTTGATGGCGGAGTCATGGTAGATGTGCCAAACATCTGCGATTGAGCTCTACTAAAGTTAGAGAACTGTGGCTTGGAAGAACCACCATACATATGGGATTGTTAACTCATATTTTTACAGTCATTTTTAGAGTTAAACAAAACCCAAACAATTTCCCCTAATGAAGTATAGGGAAAATGACTTAGGATCAAATCCAAGGAAATAATGTGTGTTAAGTTTAGCTTGTGTAATTTAATCTCGCTAAAATTAAAATAAAAGAAAACAAATGGGGAAAATTAAAAATAAACAAAGAAACTAAGAAAAAAGGTGCAATTTTTATTCAATTAAATCGAAAAACTAAATGCATGATTACAAGCAACTAAAGATATGCAGAAATGATGAAGATGCATAGGACGTAATGGATATGAGAAACTAGATTTACATGGAATGCAAGTGAACCTAGATGAGTAATGCTTGGTCAACTTTGCCATAATAAAATCTATGCAGAATTAATGTAGAATCTAAACTATGCAAGATATATCACGTGAGAAGTTCCATAAAAATTTATGGAAATCAATAACAAAACACAATCAACTTCAATGCAGTAAAGTTCATCAATGAAATCTAATTGCCAGGGATGTTATGTGCGTACATGCAATTCGGATCCTTTTCAATTTCAGATGTACTGACAATTTTTCTTAATCACAGCATAACCAGATTGGGATAAGGTCACTCCAAGATACCAGAAAAATGCAAACATAAATGCTTATCATGTGATTGGACTATCATGATGCTCACAAGCTCTAATCACAACATGAAAAATCAGAACCAACTCATTTCTACTTCTTTAAAAATATGTTAGTAATATGATTGTAAAATCATATTTAAATAATGTAGAATAATAAAGTTTAATTGGCAGCATAGTACTCAAACTGAATGCAGCAATTTATAGAAAGAGTCATATAAGACCCTACATCTAGCCATGAATGCTACTACTGTTTGGAGAAAATCAACATGAAATAATGTGGCTCCAAAGTACAGAATATGCCTACAAACAATTGATAGCAAAACTAGTGGGCCATTTTAAGCTAAAATTCAAATATGTATAAGGAATCACACTTGTAACAATACACTTAAACCAAAACAATCAGCATAGAGCCAACACGTGACAGCAGAATCAATGTAAACAGTGGCAGAACAATAGTGGAAATATAGTCCAGATTTGAACAGATGCAGTATCATGCATATACACTATTCTAACTACAAGCAAAATGGCTAAGATGAATGAATGGAACTAAAAAGATGTTGATCTAGATTCAAATGCAGATTTAGGCATAACAGTGGGTTATGGATGCATGAATGCACAAATATGACAACTAGAAGAACCATATGCAGGTGCAAAAATTAAATATGCATGGAGATGCAAATGCACTAAAAAAAATATGCCAAACAGACTTCATATGCTTTAGAATGTACAGAAATTGTTAAATTTCATGGAAGGAAAGGATTCAACTAAAACACTACTCAAAAGCTTGAAAATAAAAACTAGTTAATGCATAAAATAAAATCTAAAACAAGAGAAATAAACTTGGTGCAAGAACTTCAATAAAAAAATAGAAGAATAACAGAAAGAAATAAAGGAAACTTAAAATGCAATAGAATTGAAATAAACTAGACTTGGAATAGTTGTAGAGAGTGAACAAGAATCCATCTACACTCGAGAAGACATCTCGATATTATGTGCCAACTTTGGGGTCATTTGGTTTCCAAGAGGAAACATTAAACTATGCATAATTATGGATTCATGATCACTACACTGACTCAAGAACATAAAGCTAAATTAATAACTGGAATGCGATAAAAGAATTTAAACAAATTCAAAAAATTAAAGTTGCAAAACATAAAACGGAAGTGAATCATAAACAAGCAAGAAACACAAGCTAAAATTCAAAACTAGAAATTTAAATGGAAGCAAAATTAGTGTATTCATTGCAAATTCATAGAAGTGTTACACAAGGTCAAGAAAGAGGTTGAAATTAAAATGGTGAAAAAAGGTTTACTGAGCAATTCCCGACCACTTTGTGCTCATGAAAAGCTAAGTGAAACCACCCACACACTAAGGAAAACCCCAATCTCTCAAGGCCACTTTGTACTCATCAGAGATGGAGAACCCTTCTTACAATGCACTATTTCCCTCTCTCGCAAGAACACCCTTGAAGAACCCTAGCCTCTGGACATGCTTCTACTCATGCAACTATGGCTCCTCCAAGAAAAACCTAATTGTTGCCCTTTTAAACCCCAAAAGAAAAATAAAATAAAAAAATAGAAAACCTAACCTCAATACCCTTGCTCTCGAACCAGAGTCACAACCCTTGCACCTAATTGACGTGCACCCTTGATCATCTTTGATTCTCTATCATTCGTCCATCTCTCCCTCAATCTCATCATGCATCAGCTTTTGCTCCATTCCCTCGGCCCATATCTCACGCATCAGATTTCTTTTCAAGATGGAATGCTCATCAGGTTTTGGCTCTCTAAGGAAGTTGGATCAAACTTTAGAGTAGTGCCTCCTTCGTGATTCCTGTGATTAACATCTAGCAGCAAAGGTTGGCTTAACATTGTAAGTGAAGGAGTGCCTTTCAAAAAATTGGTCAAACACTTTAGTTGATCCATGTAGGGACTGATATGCAAAAAGAGAAAATGAAGTTAAGGATTTAAAACTAAACTAACACAAAGGGAGGACTCCTTGGCAAAAATAATTTATTCTAAAAAGGGAAATTCTAAAAGAACAAAATTAAATGCAAAAAAAAAACTATTAAAACAACATTTTTATAACATTTTATTGAAAAAGAAATTTTCCTAAGCAATTAACAAAAACAAGTTAATTAAAGACAAACTAAAATTTATTTAAACTAAGAAGAAAGTTTCAGAATGGAAGAACCACAATACATATGGGATGGACTCGCACCAAAAATTCATACGTAGAGGTGGCACACTTTGTTCCCAATTCCCATAACCAGACGTTTGATTTTGAGAGTGAAGTGATGAAGGATTAACCCCAACCAAGGATGGAGGCACATTCTTAAGAAGACTAAGCATGTTTAGAAAGGAAGTTCATTAATCCTTCATCCATTTCATTTGTGTTTGTTATTTTTGATTCCCAAAGTTGACTTAGTTGAACCAACTTTAGTTGACTTGTTGACCTTTGACTAGGTTTGACTTGTTGACTATAGTTGACTTGACTTAAGCCAACATGCTAATCTATATTTATTTGCTTTTTCGGTTAATTAGGAGTAAGAAATCAATGCTAGGTGGTGCATGGTGATTGGGGAGCTTAATGATTGGGGAGCACACTTTGGCCACTTTTTGGAGACATGTGAGACACATTCTTTGTCACCTTTTGTGCTAGAACTAAATTAGCCTTGCACACGCCATAGTTAGCTATTTTGTCTCTCATTTCTTTGTAACCTTATTTGACCTAGTTTTTGGAAGCTAGGGTTAGGTTTTTGTAGAGACATCCTTAGGTATCTTCTATTTGCTTATATATATAAGGGGTGCTCCTAGACATGTAAAAGGGTTGAACATTTTGAAGTAAAAACACTTTTGTGTCTCAACCATTTGTGAGAGTTTCCTCCCTAGGGAGTGAATACTTTTAAGCCTTATCTTGCATAGCAAGTGGCGGCACACATCCACTCATCTTCAAGGTTGCCATGGCTTCTAGCCTAGCCTTCTCACATTTTTACCATATCCTTTCCTTTCCATTTTATGTTTTCTTCTTCCTTTAATTGTTCTTGGTTTTCTATGGTTTATGTGCTTTCCATTTCATTTTTGTTTTGAATCAATCCATCATCTTCTTCTCTTGAGCTTTATGAAATGAACATTTACATCTAGATAGCTTGCTATCTTAATGTCCAGTGGGGATTTCACTTAGCTTTCTTAATCAACTCACATCATATTCAATAATCTTAAAAGAAAACAACATAATCCTTCATCATGAAGGGAAGTAGAAAATGGCCTATCAGTACGATGTTGGTGTTGTGAAGGCCTTTGATGATATTCTTTTGGCATGTCATATTGTTACACACACAATAATTTATTAACCTTGTTTAAAATAGATGATATAAATGAATAATTTATAATAATTTAAAATTTTGATTCTCACTTCATCATCGAAAAAAATGCTCAACAGGTGCAATGTATCAGATAGTATGAGTGAAATATCATTGCATGTATGGCGAGTTGTCACGTAGATGGCCACTCTTGCTAAATGGTTCTCATACTACAAGAAAAATAGTAATTATCAACGGATGATGGATTAAGATCTGTCGGTAAATTACCATTATCGACGAAATTATCAACAGATTTCCCATGATGACATTACCAACAGAAAAATTTGTCGGTAACATCAATGAGAAAGTGGTAAGCTATAGACCGACGGAATAATTCGTCGATAATGTCCATATTAAATTGGTCTATTATTTACTGATGGAGGTTACCATATTACCAACGAAAAAATCCTTTGGTAAATAACTCAGTAATATCAGAATTGCCTTTCACTTTCTTCCTCCCTTAATTTCACTTTACTCCTAAAACCTGAACGAAAACCCTGTGAGCCAAAATCAATCCAACTACGCCAACCACCGTGACCTTGCTGCTACCATGACGTTGTCGTTGCCACCATCATTATGCCATCACAATCATGCCCTGACGATTAGGCCCTCATCTTGTTCATGGGTTGAGGGAACACATTCTTTTGTGTATGTCTTCGTAGCTGGTGCGTTCTCCAACAATCTCATTGTGGTTGTAACGTCCCATAAATTGGATAACCCTAAATTAATAAAATGTCGCGTACATAAATATTCAGAGAGTACGGAGTTTGGAATATGAAGGTATACAGTACACTAAACATATCCATACCAAATAAAAAGAGGCCCCATATTGCCTAAAACAAAGTACAATAGTTCAAAAGTACAAGAGAATCTTAAACTAACAAAACTCCTTCCGCTGTGGGCTCCATAGTGAGCTCAATACCCGTCCATAACCATCAAGTTATAGCATCCCTATTATTATTACCACTTCAGTCGTTTTCACATATGTTCACATCAATAAAATTGATGATTATCGCAATGGAGAAAAATCACACACAAATATACAAGCAAGAAGAAGGGTAAGCTAGTGTAAAAGATTCTTATATCATAACACCCAACATGCAATTTCAAAGTCAAGCATAAATAACAGACCTCCAAACATGTGATACCAAACCATTTAAGACTCCAAGACTTGACTATCCGGATACGTATAATGAGGCACCACCACGAGACCCGTGAAATTACGTCCTAGTAGTGAGGCACCACCATGAGGCCATCGTGGAATTACGTCCTTACATGAGGCACAACCACGAGGCCTTCGTGAAATTACATCCTGGCCTTGAGGCACCACCATGATACCCTCGTGAAATTACGTCCTTACATTGAGGCACCACAATGAACTCTCACCCAAAGATTCATGGAATTAAGTCCAATAGATGAGGCGCCACCATGGGCTCTCACTAGGAGGATCCATGGGATTACGTCCATTAGATGAGGCACCACCATGAGCTTCCACTATGAGAGTCATGGGATTACGTCCTACCCATACCTTGTCTATGTTTCACCAACCAATCATAGAGTTCCTGTGCATACCAATCTCATGTCAATATATACATATATATATATAAATAACCAACTATCCAAACATATATCATACCAAGCTCATGTCAAACACATTGACTTCCAACCCTAATGTATCATATAAAGTATATATGGCATCATAACTTGAACTGTTTAAAGCACACAACATCCAATCATGTGAAACATACGCATATACACTCAAATCTGTCAATCTCGCTCAAGCTAAAGAGATTTCGCTCAAGCTACCTGCTCTCGCCTGGGCGAGACTGCAAATAGAGGGCACGTCGAGGTCTCGCTCAAGCTAGCCCAACTTGCTCAGGCGAGACTACTCTCGCTTAGGCAAGTGGCCTTCGCTTAGGCGAGCCCTCGAAATAAAGAGGGGGTGAGTTGTTGTTCTCGCTCAACAGTGAGCACCACAGCTCCGGGAACAACTTAGTGAGCTGGAAAAACAGCGGAACAGAACAGAACGAGGTTATTGAGGAAAATATTTTCTGAAATGAGGTGAAATAGTAGGGTTAGGGCATATTAGGGTCTTTGGTTCCCTATGGGTCAGCAATAGGCCTAACTGATTTGGGGCAGCCCCTTTAAATAAAGACAGAAAAGTAAATGGGCCTTACAGTGGTTGTGGTAGTTTCGTTGGCCATCGTCACTCTGGTTCTATTATTGTTTATCCCTCCACTCTGGTTCTCAAGTTGTGATTGGTAAGGGCTCTCGTTGGGTTGTGTTTCCTAGTCGCGTTGAAGCTTTATTGGTGTGAGGTGCTTGCGAGATACCTTAGGCATTGCTAGGTGTGACTATTTTCCCCTTTCTCTCTCGAAAGAGCTAGTTCATTGATTGCTTGTGTTTTTGGTTGGATTAAATTGATTGATGCATTTGTTCGAATTGTTATGCATTAGGATAGTGTTTGATAAATTATATATAGGGTATGGTTGACTAATGCATATAGAGAGGTAAATATGCATTATTTCTCTCTCATTCGTACTCATGGTGTAGTGAGGTAAATTCCTTACAAGTTTATGCTTCTATACTTGGCCAATTAATGCCAATCTTACCTAGTCACGCATCTTTGTCTGCCAATTCATAATCTTAGTTAATATTGATACATTGGACTATACTTAGCTAATATTGTCTCCATCTTCTAACCAAAATGTGATAATAAATAGCTTTGCCTCCTACACTCTACATCCTACATATAATATGATAAAAAGTAGGTTTGGGGAGACAATATTTGTAGGACACATATGTTCCCCCTTAATCCTAGTGGACATACATAATTGTTTGACACTATATATGTTGCATGCATCTTCGCAAACCTTGATTGTTTCAAACCTAGAACAAAAAAATTGATCACTTAGATACTAATTTGTGTACAGTGGTGCCTCAATTTGGTAGTGTCACTTTGTTCCTCCTTTCATTGAATCTAGGAATTTATTTAGTTGAATTATTTTTATTTATTTAGAATTTTTAATGTGGTTGATGTTTCAATTGTTACTTTCTCTTGCATGGCTTGTTATTGTCTTTCAATCTTTTGATATATGCCACATGGAATTATAATTTTTGTGTCATTGTCACAGTTAAAATAATTTAAACCAATCATCTTAGTGGACCAAGTGAAACATTTGGGAACTCATGTCTTGCTCACAATCTTCCACATTTGAGAAGGTTATCTAGTAATACATTACATCCATATTTATTTAGTTGTTTATATAGATTTATTCACTGTATCTCTATTATATTCAATTATGGGGTTTTTGCGCATGCTTCCCCTTTTCAAGGCTAAGATGGTTTTGTTTGATGTCCAAAACAAGCAATGTATATTTGGTCAAGCATATAGTGATTCATTTGCGTCTTGCAATGTCCAATTCAGACTTTAGGCCTTAAATTCTTGCATCATATTAGCTTAGAACAGATTGCTCATGGTCAGCTCCTATTTTAGTGGCATTTTGCATTTGTAAACTTTATTCTGCACCACTGTACTAAACCACCATTGCACTGAAGATTGATTTGGTTGGAAGTATAAAAAAGGACTTCAAAGTTCTTATTAAGAATTTAAATATTAATACATATGAAGTCATTGCATATTTTTTCATCTATTAAAAACTTTATTCACATTGGTTTGCCCAATTAAATGTTGATTCTTCTGAATTAATGTAGTTAATGACATTAAAATTTTAAAGGAGCCTTAAACAAATTTTCTATAGTTTCTAACTTATCTTACAAAGCTACATATTTTCCATCTTGTTTTAGGATTCTCACATTGCATCACCTCTAATTTGAAAGGATCCAACAAAGTTAGCGTTGGGTTTTAACCTGCATCTACTTGGATATAGAAGGTGCCCACCACTATCCCGAAACATTTTTCAAACTTTTAAATATTTCCCCTTCTCTCTTTGCTTTAGTTGTTGTTGTTGCATCTTTAGCTTGTAATCTAGTTAATGACTTCTTGCATGAATCGTGGGTTGCAGCTAATATATGCATCCTGTATTAGCTCACATTCACAGCAACAGACATAATGTGTTTTCTAAATTGCTGAGTTAGGTGATAGTCTAAACTGTAGCTAATATATGTATCCTATATTAGCTCCCATTACACCTTCTTTGATTTCTCATTGATATCCTTTGCGAGAAGTGTTTTAGGTCATTTCCTTGGTGGTTGGGGTTCATCTGCAGCCATATAATGTAAAATCCTAAGACACACATACAAATGCAATTTTTAACATAGTTTAGAAAACTACGCATAATTTGGCAGAAGACTTTTGTTTAGATCTCATAAGCAATATGAAAACTGCATAATACCAATTTTATGCTTCAAACATGTTGTCATGTGCCACCTTTGAACTCTTTCTTGTGCTCTGAAAATTTCTTCTCCCTGCTGCTACAACATACCACATCTTCTTTAATTCACCTATCTATAACTTGACAGCCCATGAATTTTCCTGTCTTCCTCAACAAAGGACCGTAATAGACATCATACAAACTTAGCATTATGCAAACTATAATTAGTTGAAATTCATTTCAAACAAATGAGTTTAGGAACTTTAGTAGCCTTGAGCAGATCTGAAATGTCTTCTCTTGAAGTCACAAGCCAAATGAGTGTGGCACCCATTGTATCTGGAATAATAGAAGTAATACCCTATAGTAATGATGAAAGTGAATATATAAACATTTATAATGGCCTTGGCCTCGGAGGAACTAAGGTTGATTGAATTTCTTCTTCTAATATAATGACTAAAATGTTATATGTAGGCTATCTAAACAACAAACTTATTATCTAAAGCAAAGTCTAATTGATAAAAGAATGTTGAAAACTAAGATAACCACTTAAATTAAAAAGAAGTGCAAAATTTCACCTAATCAAACCTATAACGCATTTCATAATAAGCTAAAAATAGAGTTATACTAAACTAATGAAAGAAAATATGAAGAAAGTATCTAAATAAGTGTAAAAAGGTAAGAGCAGATGCAGAAAAATTAATGCTACTATAAAGAAGTACCAATCTAGAATTCAACCTAGAAGGCCTACGGTGTAGATAGTAGAATTCATGTGATATCATAGGAAAATGCTCAAATTAATATGCAAATGATGATGAAATGTTATAATATCCACCATGAACCAATAGAACTATGAAGAGACATGAATGGAAGAGGTTTCAGACCTTAATTCTACCTAAAATGTCTCCTTAATAAAAACAATAGAAAACTGCTTGATGAAAACCAGTGTTGAAGCTCCAAATACTCAAAATCATCTGTTGAACCAAACTTGGGAGCACATGCAACAAAACTGGTATTGACATAATCGAATATGTTGGAATCACAAATCCACATATCAAACCAAGCTTGACAACACTAGTAAAAATATAATTTTAGAACATAAGAAATTTGGTATAGATTTTGTGTTCTGTAAAGTATGGTGCAAATTGAGTGCAAACACAAATAATTGTACATAATATTAAAGAAGTCGAAAATACCTAATTATATAGAAACATATGAACCTAAAAACTACTTAATGGATCAAAACATCCAAAATGCATGAAAAGGAGTCATAGATGATTCAACCAGATCCTATACACTAAACCAACATACTAAATTGCAAAGACTCATACAAATTCATAAAAAACCAAAATCAAGGATGAAAACAAATTTTAGAACTAAAACCAAGAAAAAGTAACTATATTACCTAACTTTTGACAATTTGGGAATTATGAGTTCTGATACGAAATCTAACAATTAGAACATGTCTAAAGTCATGATAATACATCAAAAATATTGCGAAAGAATTGAAACTAGAATTAAAACTAAAAATCATTATATGTGTTGTGAGATAGTGAAACATGGGTTTTGAGGGCAAAGATAGAATCACGGGTCTTCAATTAGCTCTTGGATTCTTTTTGCGATGAAGAAGGTAGGGTAGAGTTAATTTTTCTACTTTTTTTTCTTGGTATGTCTGCTTTCTATATCCTAGGTTCACTTCTCTTTGTTTATTTTGGAATTTTTTTTCTTCTATAAGCTTTTAAGTTCATTCTTCGTCTATTTTTTTTGTTATGACACTTATATATTACATTTTTTAATTATTTCTTTTAACACATATCTCACTAATTACTAGGTAATTCTAATTACTATAACTAGGTAATTTCAATTACTATTTTTGGTTTGCATAGTCATGGGACTTGCATTCAAATTAGGGGATTGGAGTTTGGTTACTAATTAGATATCTTACTTAATAAGTGAGATATATCCCCAAAATGATATGATTTTAAGCAATATAGGGGGACGTGTGTTTGCACTTAATTTCAATTCTCCCTTTAACAATCTAGTTTAAGACATTTATTGTTTGATAGAACATGGGTGAACCTCCTTTCAATCGTGCTTGGATCTATGATTGTTGTTATAATGGTAAAAGAGGATTGAAGGAGTATTTTTTACTAGGCGTTGAAGAGTTTGTACAAACAGTAAGGCAGACTAGATATATATATATATATATATATATATATATATATATATATATATATATATATATATATACCACTAGATAATAAGAATTGCTCAAAGTTTACTTACAAGAAGAATTTCATACTAGGCTTTCCGAAGTCAGATCTGAGGTTTCGTCTTATGGTGCTGATGGAACATAAGAGCAATCCTCTACTGATCCTACACAAGACAAGCATATCAGGACTAAGTGTTGGATTGAGACTGTGGGAGGAAAAAAGAAAGGAAGACTTTATGGGGATGGGCAACTTGTTGCAAAATATATAGGTTCAAATGAAAGCTTGAACCAACTACCAGCGACCTCCTCTTCTAATATTGAGGACCTCATTAATATTAGGCAACAACTTTCACGGAGTCTGGAGGAAAATGAGAAACTAAGGTCCGAGTTTTGATCCTTTCAATCACTAGTCATGCAATATCTCCCTCTTGATGCTCAAGCTCGTCTTCAGCAGCAACCACAGCCACAACCACAAACAAACCCAAAACAATAGGCTTCTAACATCCCTCAACCCCAAACACACCCTCAACAACAAAATAATCAGAAGGATGAAGATTTAAATGAAGAATCTTCCCCTGATTTTGAAGATTATTAGATTTTGAAGATTATTAGATTATCAGGTAGTTAATAAAATTTCAGTATGTACTTATAAACACCTTTTTAATTATTTTGTTACTTGGTATCCTACTTATGTATGCTTTATTTGACAGATATTAGTATGTTATCATATTATTTGGTATACTTAATGTCTTTCGTATCATACAATGTAATATATATATATATATCTATATATATATATATGTGTGTGTGTGTGTGTCTTTTCATATGATAAATTATTTGGCATAATGGAATGTTTGAATACTGTCACCACCCAAATTGCCTTACCACCTGATCATCTTGGTGAAACTCCACTATAGCAAAACAGATTCAGAGGAAAAAATGTCTGAATAATAGGAGAAACATTTATGAAAACTAATCGATTAACCATGGGTTGCAAATAAGGAGTCCATAGGAACAACAAGAATTTCCAAAATATTAATTACCCATACACCGAATCAAATTTGTTGATAAATTTAATGAAGAAAATGTGACAAGGAAACCTGTTTAGGTTGAATTTTATCAAATTTCTTCCAAAATTCAACCACATTGGTTTGGTCATGGAAGATAAAACGCATAGTTCGACACCACCTTACGCTTAGTGGGAATGCTAAGTTGGTTTGAATTTCGCCATCAATGACTGGTTGATTTTCTGGAGAGATACATGTCATTCTCTCCCATGCCCAACACCGGAGAAGCAATATGCATCCTCTGGTGTTGTCTTGTTAGAACTTAGTATCGTGATCTAACGCACGATACAAACAAGCTAATACTATTGAACTCCAACTGAAGTTAGAAACATTTGCCAAGTCCCTTAATAATGGAAAATACATAAAAATAACCATATTCATTGTTGTATCAGGCATCAAAAAACTACCAATTAGAATCAGGATGTGTGCACCTGCATATTGTGAAGTTGTCACATGGTTGGCGTGAGGTGGTAAATCTTGAAATCTATTATTCAACTAGGACAACTTAATTCGATTATCCGTGAAGGAATTTTTGGGTGGAATATCCCCCAATAATTCTTGCCACAACTCCATGAGGTTACCAAAACTAGGTCCCATCTATTGGCACACCAAATTGAAGTGTAACATCCTCTATTGTTATAGTTGTTTTTCTTAATGGCAAATGGAAAGTATGAGTTCCCATCCTCCACCTTTCGCAAAGTGTAGTGAACAAGTAGATGGTTTATCTCCACATTTTCCACCTTTAATACATGGCGAAAACCAGCTTGATCTATAACGGTTCTTGTCAATACCCAATTTCGTCCGGGTGAATATAAAATTGTTTTCAAAATAACCAAGAAAATAAGTGTTAAATAAAAAAAATAAAAATAAATTGTCTTAAAAAAGATAATAATAAATTGTCAGTAAAATAAGGATTTTGCGTTTTAAAATTTAAAAAATTACAAAATAAATATTGTTAAGTATTTTTTGTTTTTTATTTAATAAAATTCAAAAATTAAAAATTAAAAAAATAATAATAAAAACAGTTTGCAAGAATGGAGGGAACGGTTTCTTTTTATCTCAACTTCTACTTCAACTCCTACTCATGCCTTCAGATTTTCACATATTATGATCGAGGCTAACACACCGCTTATCATCACCCGCACAGTTTTCCCCTCATTTTTATTGTATCCCTTACACTCACGAAACTGAATCTTCACAACCAAAGAGAAATATATCTCCATCTATACAATTCATTTACAAAACACAGTTACATCTTCATCCATCATAATTCACCTGCATATTAGTGATAATTATTCATCTCCAATACCATAATTCAATTTAGAATCAGAATCCAAGAAGTAAATCAAAGCGAGACAACAGAGATATTCAAAATCAATATCAATTACAGTAAGAGCAAAGACAAAATTGAAACATAAACAGGGTACACAGTTTCTATCTTGTTAGAAAAGAATAGAATTAAAGATTCTGGTTTGCATGAGATAATTAATCAACCAATTTAAAGGTTAAATAAAGAATATTGGGTTTAGAGGAATAGAAGAGAATCAGAGGTTGTTGTCGACGAACATAGTAATGATGGTGGCAGCACTCATTTGAACGGCAATCTTTCATTTCGGCAAGACAACAACGTCTTCCATTGATGATGTCTCTAGTCGTGCATTCGAGAGGAGAAAACAGGAACCCTCATACAAGGGAAAAAGGTAGTACTAGCAGTGGTTGGTGGCCGACGACTCTAATAGTGATGGAGTTGCACGGTGGTGGTTAGAGGTGGAGATGCGAAACAACAGGGTTGTTGTGCGTTGAAGATTTCGTGAGATTGGAAAAGGAAGGCGAAGTAGTGGCAAGCACCGCCGTTAACAGTGGTGAAGGTGGTGGTCGGGGTTGTTGTTGGCCGCGTCGTTAGCGGCTTGGTAGTTAACGTTTGTAGTGTTGTGGTTGGCAGCATGCGTGAGGTTGAAGATGAAGTTGGAAAGGAAGCACTTAAGTGTTGCGTTTTGGAAAGAGGACAGAAATTGAACTTAGGGTTTTGGCAGATTCAATTTTTATTACGTGCACACCTCAATTTAATTTGCACACCCCTTCTTTTAATTTGGGTTGCGTTTATTTGTTTCCTTCATGCAATTCCCTATATAATAACCACACACTCCATGAATTTAGTTTTATTTTACTTCATGTACCTACTTTTTCACTAAGCACACACTTCACTCCTTTAATTACCTATTTTAAGCTACGATATATGCACCACAAATTTCTTTTTATACACATCATTCCCAAATGTTTTCTTTACCACATTTTTATTTTGTAGTATTTTCAATTTTATTTTTCATCCCATCAAAAATTTTATATATCTCACCTTTTTCTAAAAATGTTTAAAATAAAAATAAGAATGATTTTTTTTTCAAAGATAATAAAAGTAATAATAAATATAAACTAAAATTGTGTTCTTTTTTATGTTTACTCTTTTAGTGTCTAACCGACCACTCGAGTCACACGACACTTTTTTTTAATACAAAAATTATAAAAATGGTTTTGGTGTATAACCGATCGTTCGTGTCGCACGACATTTCTTTTCTAAAATTACAAATATTATAAAAATGGTTTTTGTGTCTAATCGACCGCTCACGTCACACAACACTTCTTTTCAAAATAAAAAATCATAATAATGATTTTGGTGTCTAATCAACTGCTCATGTTGCACGACACTCCTTTTAAAAAAATACAAAATATAAAAAATGTTTTTAGTGTCAACCCGATCACACGTGTCTCACAACACTAAAGAACTGTGTAGCCTTGATTTCTCATTTTTAATGAGAATACATAGGACCAAGGTTAATCCTTGTTGGGTCCTTTTCACTTAAAAAACAATTTTGTTCAATTTATTTTCTTATTTGCGGGAAACATAAGTATTTAAAATAAACACATCTCTTTTACAAATTTAATTAAAGGTAATGTCTTTGGGCGGGTGTTGCAGGGTGTTAATATCTCCCTACGCGTAATCAACTTTCGAACCCTAAATTTGGTTTTCGCAGGTTTTATTTTATTTCTATGGTTTTCCATAGTTTTCTAGAATAAACTATGGTGGTGGCTTCTAATATCTATTTCCAAACCAATTTTATTTTTAGTTATCATCCCGTCAAAATTTAGGTTGCGACAGATGGCGACTTCACTGGGACATTAGAGAGTCAGGCCTTTTAAATTGAATATGCAAAAGGGATGTGTTTAATTTAAATGTTTGTTTTCCCCTTCTCGTTTTATGTATATATTATATATTCCTGTTGGTGTATGACATAATTGTGGACATTGAACATTAGGGTAGAAAACATGTTTTTATCTGTATAGGTCTTTTCTGATTCTTTTGCAGGTGGGGGTTTAGTTATGCATTTTTTCTCCCTTCACAGACTCAATTTATATTTTGTACATGACATAAGTGTGACCCTATACTCGGGTCTCGGTAGTTTAGAATTAGAAGGGTATTGTGTAGTAGTGCCACAACGGATGTACTTCCCAAGTGGTCATTGTGAGAACCCCAGCTAGAGTCTGATTGCTTCATTTGGTACTCTCACATCATCTTGTTTACCAATTGTTGTGGGAAATACCGTGAAGTGGGCCATAGCTCTAGTGACCCTGATCCTTAGGAAGTAGGGGACTATCCTGGTAAGCGCATATACTTACCTTAATCCTATGACACATTAAAACCTTATAAGGTACAAAGGGAGATATGTATTCCTATATTTCCCATTTTGTTTTTATTTGTATTTCATTCTTTGTGTTTTTCTTTTTGGGTTGTAATAAGTTATGTAATTTATTCAAACATCATGTATTTTGTAATTTTCTTTTTCTTTTACATTTTCAATGTACTCATTCTAGGTAGAATATTATAAAGTTGTGTGATTTCCTTATAGAGAAGAATAGAAATTATGAATTTGGAGTGGGAGAACATTCTAGTTTAGAGTCATTAAAAAAGAAGCAGTCAATCAGAGCATAAGAAGGCAACTTGTCTTATCTCTGAGAGTTGGTGGGGAAAATGAAGACTATACAGGAATAGATTTCGAAGGAAATATGGGAATTTACTAAATCTTCTAGAGGTTGATACTCAGGCTCCAATTATTACTAATTTGGTCCTGTACGAGGTGCACCAACTCTAGAATCCTTAGTTGCAACTTGGAATTGCTATGAAAAAGAGACATCTAATGATTTACTCCAACGAATTAGAAGTGCTTGGGGTAGTGTGGTGTGTGCAAAAAAGGACTCAAGGCGATTGGTAGTAAATGAGAAGATTTCTTATCAACAATGGGTCATAGATAAGGTTAAAGTGGGGAAGCTACCTTTCAAACCAGTTGCTTTCCTGCCAGAAAAACAGCATGATGTTAAGAGTTGAGGATTTGAGTTGACGAAAGCACCATGCCATATATTTTTTACTATTGGAAATGCAGGGGAATTTTCTTTAATTTGTGCAAAGTTGTTATGTTTCAAGATCATGTGTTCTTTATTCAGTTTAGGTCAGTATTTTTTATTGTGTCTGTATATATTTGTTTTTCATGAGGACATGAAAAAATTCGAGTTTGGGGGAGTTGATACGCTTGATAAATGCTTGGTATTTAAGCTTATTAACCTCTCTTATTTTTCTTTTTTTCATGTGTTTTGTGTTTATTTCTTAGGAAGTTTATTAGTGTTTTGTGTTTTGTTTAGTTATGACTATTTTTCCTTTCTTGGGTCATTGTATAGGAAATTGTATAGGAAAATGGAAGTCTACAAAGTTGTTTGTCTAGACCATTCACCAGTCAGAGCTTCACCACTCACCCAACGAATAGTTTGTCTCACCCAACGAGACATAGCAATTGCATTACAATTAAAGGACCTCTCGCCCAACGAGAGATAAGGATCACCCAACAAGAAGACAATTTCTGGTTGGTTAAGTGTCGAGAATGAAACGAAATGTGTTAGTTTTTTGGTGTGGAAATGCAAGGAAACTCGAAACTTCGGTCTAGGGCACATTTAGGGACAAATCTACAGCAAATTTGTTCATCTACTTATGTGAATTCATCAAATTCGTATATTTTACCAAAGTTACTGACATGGGTCAACATGATTTCTTCCTACCCGAATATACTTAAGCTGGGTCCATCTAAGCTCTGGTGGTCGAGATGTACTCAAACATGTATATTATACATTTTCTATCAATGGTTCTAATCTTTCCAGTTTTTAGGAAACACATATACGTGCTGTTGTATGTGTATTTTGCTACGAAAGTGGTAGAAAGAAAATGTAAAATCAAAGGAAGAAAATGGTAAAAATAAACTATAATAAATTTAAAGACCAATAGTTATTCTTTCTTATAGGAGTTTTACTCCATCGACCTTCCCTAAAATCATTTCATACGATTCAGGACTCAACTAAAGTAATTATTTTAAAATGGTTAGTAGGAACATGAGCTTAGGGATTATATTTCAAAATTGAGTTTGTAAATCTTTAATATATTTTGATCTCAAAATTTAAAAAATGAATTAAAATAATTCTTTTAATCTAATTATGTTAAATTTTTTACGTGTCAAATTTGTTTTCATACTAGCATTTGAGTTGTAGTTGAAGAACGCATTTGACAAGTTAGAAAATTTTAACGCAATTGAGGTAAAATGATTATATCCATTCATTTTTAAAGTTTGAAAATCAAATGTATCAAAATTTTGAACATGAACGAATTTTAGTTTCATGTCAAATTTTATGGACTATAAAAAAATTTAAACCAATAAATAATTGTGTAAAAAAGGTCATCATATATTATCTATAATAAATAATTCGACTTTTATTTCTATTAAATGATTTATTTTTTAAATTAATTTAATAGTAAGAAATAACGTCTAAAAATTATTTAACAAATGGTAGTTTTAAATATTTTAATTGAACTAATTTTCCATGATTTGTGGCAAAGTTTGTTACATTCCAATTTTTCAATTACTAAAATCTATAATTAACGCAAATTAAATAATTAAAAGTAAAACTTCATTTCCATTTTATTGAAAATCTTAATAAATAAAAATAAACATATTGTTTTATAAATCGAGTTTATTGAAAAGAAAAAAATTAAGACTAAAACACTTGATAGCGTCATCCTAAAGCTAGGTTGGGCCAAAGCTTGAAATGATGATTATGATTGATGGTGGATGCACGGAAGCTTGGTGTTGAGAGGAAAGGGCTATTGGTTTTAGTGATTTAATAGTGGCATGAAGGTTGTTTGTAGTACTCTGAGAGAGGTTAAGCCAACTCTAGAGAAAGAGGTGCTAGAGGGACTTCATGGGATGCTCTAGAAGGTGATTGAAAGAAAGATATGGCCCAAAAATGAATTTGGCAGCATAAAAGAAACCTACACTACTTGGCCCTTAATAAATATTCCTAATCTACTAAAGATACTCCATTGTGGCCCAAAAGAAAAGATTTTTGCTACACCTTGCAAAGATTACTCTAACTCTTCATGAAAGTGTTGGTCATGCTAGGGGGTATGTCATCAACACTATTACAAACGTGTCCTGATATTGACCCCTTTCCCTAGGGTCTTTTATCTTTCTCAACACTTGTATTATCATCTACTCCCGTATAAAATACAATCATCATAGGTAAAAACCACAACCACAAACAAGTGAGTGAGCTAACATAAAACAAAAAAAAAAACATCAGTTTTCAAAATATATATAACTTTTCAATAAAAATCATAAACTCAAAAAACACATCATACAAATGTAGACAAAATCTATTTTCTCACACAGTCGTACAAACCACTAGTGATCTCAATGTTAGGAATCGATTTGTAACTCTTGCACGTAGTTTACCAATGGTGTCACTTCCCATTACTCTTCTCGCGAACCCCCGCAAAGTTCACCCCCGATACAACTACACTAGGCAGAGTAACCTTTCATAACCTTTCGCGGAGTCACCACACACACAAACAATAAAACACATTTAAAAAATTGGACCTTTAAAGTCATAATTTAAAAATTAAATCTTTCATTAATAGATACCATAACAACACAAAAACAACAACTATTAGCTCCATGTTTCTCTTTTTGTTCACTTCTTCCTCCTTCCTCTTCAAAACTCAACCTTTAAAACTTTTTCTCTTTTTCCTATATTTGAATTTTAGTTTTACTCTTCCTTTAAATCTACTCAGTTACGTTCTTTCTCACCCAAATGTAACATTCACTTACTTGTTTAGTATGTATATTTATGGACTTCACTCTCACCCTTCAAACCTTGGATACTCTTAAGAGATTTCTCACTCAAGTGTAACACTCACTTACTTGTTTAGTATGTATATTTATGGACTTCACTCTCACCCTTCAAACCCTGGATACTCTTAAGAGATTTTTTATGATACTTTTGATAACCATAAAATATCATATATATCTTTTCTTATCTTTCTAGTTCTCTCCTAAAAATTCTTTAAAATAAAAATAAGAATCATTGTTCTATCTCATAACAACTTTTTAAATAAATTCATTTAAAAAATAACCATCTTGCTTATATTATAATAATTACTTTATATATCTTTTAAATAAAATAAATCTTTTAAATAACTTGCTTATATTATAATAATTATTTTATATATCTTTTAAATAAAATAAATATTTTAAATAATCAGTAAACTATAAATCCTTTTTTAAATAATATAAAATCAATAAACCAAATTCTTAATTATTATCATTTTTTATCTTACAAAGTTTTTTTTTCATTTTCAAAATTTTTCAAAATTTTCTAATTGTGAAATAGGACAAAAACTTCAATTTGTGCTCCTCAATATTATAGATTAGTAAATTGCTTATTTTTTGTTGGAACTTTTTTCAATTGTTATATGAAATGATTTAAATATGTAAAATCATATTATTAATTTAGACTAAATAACATTAAATCAATTACTAAACATTTTTAGTCGGTTTTTCAAATTAATTATTCAAATTTAACTATATTTATGATTTTTATTTTACTTCCTTATAAAAAAGTATTAACAAAATAAATTAAAATGATAAAAAATATAAAATTATATTAAATTTTTTTAGAGAGAAGTTTGAAAAATGTATTTGGGAAATTTAATTTGAGAGAAGACTACACTTGTTTGAGAAACTTAATGAGAGAGAAAAATGAAATGTTTTTATGAAAGTGTTTTGTTGTTTTTGTGACAATTTATTTTATTTTAATTTTTTGAACTTTTTTTGAAAAATTTCTGATTGTGAGATGTGGCAAAATTTTCTTTGTGCTTCTTGCAATTGTATATATTATAGATTATAAATATTATAGATATAGATTATAGATAGATAATAATAGTTTTTAATAAAAACGACATTGCATTTCTAAGATAAATGTAATAAACGTACATAGGTTTTTATTTATATTCTCCATACAAACACAAACTATTCAGATCCCACAACTCCCACACAACTAAATAAAGAGGAGCAGCTTTATAGGCAATAAATTTACATATATCACTAAATTTTCCTATTATTTATCATTTAAAAAAAGTCAACAATCTATTATTTACCAATAAATGATGTCTAAATATGTATACTTCTTCGTGTTCATGATGAAGCGTTAAGAAAATGAGATAATGCCTTGTCAGTATCATTATCATACATAACCAAGGCTTCAGCAACGGTGGTTGACGAAAATCCCATTTCACGCAGAAGGGTATAGCTGTTGACAAATTCCGGAATCTTCGAATGAAAAACGCAAAATGTCAGTGTAAATTAGTAAAGATATTGCGATACATCTTCTGTCAGCTAGTCCTAGTTAGTGGCAATGCAAAATAAAAGACTGGTAGTGTTAGTCTAAAGAACGATAGAGAAATGTAAGAAATAAGGTCCAAAATATCTAACAAAGGACTTAGGGAAATGCTCCAAACAACCCTTGTTGCACAGAAAGGGCTTTCCTTCAATTACATATATGAATGATAGTTTAAGTTTATTTGAACCAGAGGAAAAGCCAATAGTGACAAGTACAAAAGCCCCAATGGAATATGGTCAAAACTAATAGTCTACTCTAACTAAACTTTTAGAGATCTCTTCCATTGAAGGATAAAGCACATCATGAGCATTTAACAATTGTAAATAAAAGTAAGCATATACTGTCCCCATCGTGACACTGGGAGGGGAGGTCAGATACAGAAGACAAACATATCAGCAAGACATAAGCAAAGTTGTATTAAGTGTTCATGTAAGTTATAACTATTTAATTGACAACTTTTATCAATACTGTACACGAAAAGCTCACAATTTCACATAAGATCAGTAGGTTTACTGAAAATATTTGAAGAACCTCTACTAAAAAGAAAACAAGACCACTTGAGTTCAGCATAAAGAATTTAGAAAATTATTTGATAAGCATGATCAACAGAGAAAAAGATACCTGGCATATTTTATTACTCAGATTTGGATATACGTTATGGTTATATTTTTCAGCAGAGCTGCCTCTTTAACAGTAAATACACAGATAATACAAGGATAAAGAACATACCTTGGTTGGATTGTCACCATAATTTGCAACAGCAATGGGAACAGCCTCTCGGTTGAGCCCCATGGCAATGTATTTGCTCACAATGGGATCTGAAACAGAAACCTGTAAAGAAATTAATGTTTGAGAATTGGAAACAACCAAAGATGTCTTGAGAATTGGAAACAACAATCGAACATCATGGACTAGAAAATAATAATGCTGTAAATTCTGGAGAAACACATAATTAACACAAGCTACATTTGCACTGCAACACCATAAATTGGAATTTACTGTAAATCAAGAAGTTACCTTTGGCGAGACTGATTCCGTAACCTTAGTTGGAATATTTTCCCTTCCAAACTTGCTCCAATTTGGGTTTTCCTTATTTGTCTCAGAGAGGATTTTTCTCTCCAATCCAAAATCAAACTGGAAGTTGCTACGTTGAATATCTCCAGAATGTGGTAACAAATGGGGCTACATAACAACATTAGAAAAACCAGAACTGTCAAATCTGCTCAAGCCACTGATAGGAGCTTGCATCCTTTTATACATGGCAAGGGACAGTACAAAAACAATGCAATTTAAGTAATAGAAAAAGTTCTTATCAGCTAGCCAAATAAGTATAAAAAATTTATAAACAATGTAGTTAAAATCACAAATTAAACAGTTGAATTGTCTCGTTTTGCGATTTCACGAGCCTTGTGGGAGTCTGTACACAAGCAGAATAAGTTTTCTGTGTGTGTGATCAGAAATATCCTCATGTAATATGATGGGCCCAAAGAGTAAATGGGCCTAGTGAGCCTCTAGCCATTGAAATGAAGAACAATTCAAGATGGGGAAGGGTATATGAGAAAAGAAGAGTTGGGATAATGACGTGGTCTGATTAGAAGAGCAGTTAGGTAGAGGAGATAGAGAAGAGGAATGTCTTCTTATTTTTAGTATTAGCTGTGGAGAGAAGCGAGTGGGTGGTTTTTTGCAGTTTGTTGAATAGAGAACCTTGTTGGTTACTCTATAGGAGCCTAGATATGGGCAGTAGGATGGGTTATCTTGTTGTATTTTCTTCTTTTGCAAATAAATCTGAGTTGTCTTATATTTCATTCACCTATTCTCTTTTGTTCCTTGTTTTGTGGTGTGGATCTATATCAATTGATTCATGTGTTGTTAGTAGTACGGCATGTACGTCCCAGCCAAAGTGCTTTCTCCAGCCTGGTGATATTGGTGAACAAAGTATAACCAATGGAAAATATATGGACAGATTGGATTGTACGAACATATGTGCCAAGCTTAGGTAAGCTATCGAGCCCTTAATAAGGCCACTATTCCAGACAAATTTCTCATACCGCTTATTTAGGAACGCTTTGATGAATTACATGGTGCAAGGTATTTCTCCAAACCGAACTTAATATCAAGATATCACCAGGTTAGAATGAGGGAGGAATACATACACAAGACAGCGTTTTGGACTCACGAAGGTCATTATAAGTGATGAATATAGAGAAAATAGGGTGAGATTAATATTCCTTGTGTAGAAAATACACATAAATGTTGTATTTATAATAAAAAAAATATGGGCTAAGCCCAAAATAAATATGAAGAATAATAACAATAGAAACAGAAAATAAGATATTAAAGATATCTTAACAATAAGTATCTTATAATGCCATTCGGAGACTTGCTGAGAAAAGAAGCCTTGGTGTTTTTTCTATGACATTCTTGTCTATAGCAAGGGATGGGAAGAACACTTGCAACAATTAATAAGGGGCTTGAAATTCTGAGACATCAGTTATATGCCAACTGGGACAGGTGAAGTATCTAGGTCACATAATCTTTATTCACTAGGTTACGGTTGATCTGGCAAAAGTCAGTAGTGTAGTGCTACTGCTATATTCCTCCATTCAATACCGTGGGCTTTATTCATCATTTCCGAAAGATTTTTTGTTTTACACAATTTCAATTATGCTCTGATCTCCTCCCATAGTCCATTAGAAAAATTCTCATCAAATATTGTTCATCCAACCCCTGAATAACCTCTAGCAAATCTTTCAAATTCAGTGATGAATTCATTTACAAACTTCTCCTAGTTAAGAGCCACCAACGACTCAAAAGGATCTCCTATCAAGATTGGTTGAAACCTTTGGATGAGTGCATTGTTGAAACTAGTCCAAGATTGGTTTGGATTGCATATTTCCCACCACTGAAACTGCAATAAAGCAATTCCTTCCATTGCCACCATAACAACCTCCATTTTCTCTTCTTACACTCCTTTCGATCAGAGCTATCTTTCCACTTTACCTATTCACCCCATAGCATGCTCTCACTAAAAATCTGGAATATTCACACACACACACACACAAAGTGTTACACACAGTGTTTGGGATTTTCCATTTCACACACACACACACAAGCTATAACAACAAAATAACTATTTTCCTTCACCCTTACTTTCTTCCTTCCTAGACCTTTAGAGTGATCAAGATAACAATTTTCAGTTTTCTAACTTTAGGGTGTTTGGGATTTTCCATTTCAGTATTTTGTATAGGTTGCCTTTGAGATTTCCTTTTGCTCCCTATCTCTTCCTCTTTGTCGCATACCACTGGGGTCAATTTACAGTATATGTGTGGGTGCAAACCAGACCTTACAAGTCGGTTTTGTGGGGTTGAGTTAGCCTTAAAGTTCATTTCTTAACATAGTATCTAGAGCCTAAAGCTTTTGATAGTTAATATTTGAATTTTGAATTCATTGAGAGAAAATACTCTTGCTTCTTGACATAGAACACTTGTTCTTATCAAAGATTGAAATCATTGTGACGAATCTTCATTTACTCATCAATTTGCTAGATTGTAACATTTCCATCTCTGTTTTATTTTCGAGGTTCTTTTCTGATTTTCTTTGTTTATACTACGCGAGGAATAAAAAATTCAGAAATGATCGTACTTTTTCCTAGATAGGATCGTATCATCTGAGCAGTGATCAACTGCCGAGGTCGCCTCCTTCTCCTTTTTCAGGATCTGTGCTTGCTGACTTGATTGGAGAACCTTGGCTTTTTTAGAGTTTTTCTCTCTCCATGGCTTCTTTCGCTACCTCTTTTGATACAGCAGGCCAAGCTTCTTTTTTCAATGAATTTCTCCATTGGTATGAGGATTATCAGAACCCTAGTTCCACTGCTTTTGTTGAACACACATGTATATCTTTTGTTGGCCTAACTCAACCTTCTTCTTTTAGACCTTAGGTTCTCGACTCCTGTGCTACAAATCACATTATTGGTAACAAATATTTGTTTTCTACTTTATCCTCCCCAGACCGGATAATTTACCTACGGTTACATTAACTAATGAGTCTAGGCTGTTATCTCATGGTGTTGGTATTGTTAATCTTTTTCCATCTTTAACCATTGGAAGGATTGGATGGTGAGAAGCCTAGTCCAACATGAGGATTGCTCTTAGACACTCCTAGATTGATGAGGAGCACCTTTGTTTGGGAAAGAAAAGCCTTGGACGCGTGGCCCAAAGGCTTGGGCAGCACTTGGAGAGGAGAGAAGACCTTGTTGACCTTCTAGATAGATGGTCCTTGGAGAGCAAGGATTCTTCCCTAAGTCACTCTAGGTTGCCCTATCATCTAAAAACATACTCTGTTTTATTGCTTAAAAGTCCCCTACCCATGCCTATATAAGGGAGTCTCACCACCACTTGTAAAGGCTTGAATATTTTGAGAAAAATACACTTTGTGTTCAGCCTTGGAGCTTGCCCTTTTAGAGTGTTCTAGCTCTTAGTCTTATCTTAAACCTTAGTTCAAGTGGTGACAACCACCACTCATCTTGGGTTGCTAAATGGTGTGCCTCCTCCCCACTCCCTAACTCCTTCTATTCTATCCCCTTTACTTGTCTCCTTTTATTGCTTCGCTTTTTTGTTTCAATTGAACCCTTTTCTCATCTCCGGTGAGCTCTTATGAAGTGAACTTTCACACTTAGATAGCCTATGGGATTATCTTCATGTCCAATGGGGATCTTCCTTGTGACTTTCTTAATCACATAAACACCTTGCACTATAAAAGCTATAAGATGAACTCACATCAAATTCAATTTAATTGAGTATTTAAAGTGTGATTCAGTGTGATTCGAAGGTATTCATATTGTTTGTTATTTAATTTGCATACATATGAATCTATACAAGTTTAGTAAGACATCAAAATCTATGTTACAATCCCGCAATTTACAATCTTTTAACCTCTTCCTGATCCTAAGTACAATCTCAACTATGACAACCATGATATAAATAACATAGAATCAATTGCTCTTGCTAACTGCCATCCGCCATAATAAATCTTACAATAGCCATCTCATAAGCCAATCTTCCAAAAATTCTTAAACATTTCAAAGCAAAGCAACAAACAAAAATTAGACAACCAAAGACGAGACAAGTTCAGCAACCCAGCCATCGAGATTCCAGATAGGGAAAAATGAAAAATCTGAACAGATTAACCTCCCACAGCAGCTAGTGTTAATAGGAATTGCAGCATAAGGATCCAATTAACTAAGGAAATAATATTAATACGACAAAGCAAAAGGAGTGGAAAAAAAACTTCACTTTCTAGCGTATCACAAGGAAGAAAGCGTCCAAACGGGGCAATCATGACAAAAACAAGGTCTAAATGCGCATAGCAGAGGAAACATCCCAATTAAAAATGGCACTCAAATGCAGAATGATTGGTGTTCACGCACAAGCATCGAGGACCCAATATTAAAAAGTCAAGGTTATACAATTTTCAGTTATAGGTATGTTTTGAAAAGCATCTTTTCCGGAGAACAGTAGGTTATCTATTAAAAGCCCCCATCAGGACATTCGATAAAAAAATCACATTATTTTTCACCAAAAATAATTAACCAACACACCGAATCTTAAATTTAACAACTTAATCTCAGCAAACGTTTCATATCCGAATCTCAATTTCAGCAAAACTCACCGGCGGAGTGATCCTATATTCTGGCTTTATGAAAACTCTAATACCCAATCCCGCTGCAGATTCAAAAACAGAAAAAGTCAACACAACCAATCAATAGAATGAATTTGCGTATTCAATGCATGCAATAAACTCCCTTATTTCTCTGATTGAAAATATTGAAAGATGGGAGAGAGTTGTAACTTACGAGAAGAGGAAGGAGGAGAAGAGTGGTGCGGGTGGGAGGGGCGTGCGGCGGCGTGGCCGTGAGGGGCGATCTTAGGGTACATTTGGTGGGAGGATGGAGAAGAAGAAGAGTTGTAGAGTGGAGGTCCGGTCCTGAAATCGTAGTCCATCACCTACGGGACAAGACGATTGAATTTTCAGGAAGCGTAATGTGAGCCAGCCAAGTGATGCGTCAAATAGTTGCCAACACCCCGTAGATTATTAATTATTAGAAATCCTAATTAACTATTTGCTTTAAATCTTAATACGCACGGTTCTTTTTTTCTTCTGTTTTATATAAAATAATAATATAATATTTATTTAAATTAATTTAAAAATTATATATTTAATAATTAAAAACATTAATAATAATATTATAAATAAGGCTTAAATAGTCATTTGGTCATAGTTTTGGTCGACTTTTTTCACTTTGGTCCTACTTTTGAAATGGTTTTCAATTTGGTCCTACTTTTCATTATATTTTTAAAATCAAGTCCTTTTTGCTAACACCGTTAAAATAGTTAACGGAGATGAACAGTAACCGCCACGTGTCATTTTGTGTTTTTTTTATTTTTTTAAATATTTTTTTAATATTTTTTATTTTTTTATTTTAAAAAAATGTACACATGTCATGCTACGTGTCATTTTTGTGATTTTTTATTTTTTTTATTTTTTTATTTTTTTTTTAATTTAATTTTTTTAATTTTAAAAACAATCCACGTGTCAAGCTAATATCATGCCACGTGTCATAGTCAGTTTTTTATATTCAATTTGGTCCCAATATTCGTTAATTATTTTCAATTTGGTCCTATTTTTTTTTTAAATTAAACATTTTTGTTCCTTTCCATGAGACAAAATTTAATTTGTATATATTAAAATGCATATTTTTGTTAAATATTTTTAATTTAGAATTAACGTTAGTTTAAAATTAAAACGAAAAAAAGCAATAACACCATTAATTTAAAATTGGTTAAAATACTCCCTTGGTCCATGTTTTTGTTGAAAAATCTCAAATAGGTCCTAAGATTTTTTTTAGTCTCAATTAGGTCCATATTTTTGAAAATGTGTTAACGGTGTTAAGGATAGGTCACGTGTCAACTTCTCATTTTTTTTTTTAATTTTTTTTTGAAAATTATTCTTGTCACGTGTCACATTAATATTGTGTCACGTGTCAAGTCAGTAAGGTGACACGTGTCAAGTCATTGTTTGAATATCAATTTAGTCCATATATTTGTTATTTTAATTATATTTCAGTCCATTCTTTTTTCAATTTTCAATTTCATCCTTTCCAAATTGAGATCAAATTTAACTTTTATATAAATTTTATAATGATATTTTTATTAAACATTTTAATAATATTAAGTTATTTTATATTTTGTTTTAAAATTTTAAAATATTTATTTTAACTTGTTACAAAATTGTTTTAAAAAATTTATATACAAATGTTAGAGTTGGTTTAAAAATAACAATTTTATAAATTTAAATATAAATTTTTAAAACAATTTTGTAAAAAGTTAAAATAAATATATTAAAAAAATTAAAAAAATGGACTGAAATGCAATAAAAATAACAAATATATGGACCAAATTGAGATTGAAACAATGATTTGATATGTGTCACCTTACTGACTTGACACGTGGCACAATATTGACATGACATGTGGCATGAATAATTTTCAAAAAAAATTAAAAAATTCAAAAAAAATTCAAAAAATTTCAAAAAAATGTGGAGCTGACACGTGGCACATCCTTAACACCGTTAACACCATACTAACGAAATGGGTCTAATTGTTACACATCTTCAAAAATATGGACCTAATTGAGACTAAAAAAAATCTTAGGACCTATTTGAGATTTTTCAACAAAAACATGGACCAAGGGAGTTAACCTTTAAAATTTTAAGAGGTTAAAAATATTTAATTTTAAACCAACTCTAATTTTAAATTAAAAATATTTAATAAAAATATGTATTTTAATAAGAATATTCATATAACTGCACTTAAGCCACATTTATATACAAATTATATTTTGTCTTTGGAGAGGAACAAAAATACTAAATTAAAAAAAAATATGACCAAATTGAAAACAAATAACGAATATTATGACCAAATTGAATATAAAAATCTGATTCTGACACGTGGCATGATATTAGCTTGACACGTGAATTTTTTTAATTAAAAAAATTAAATTAAAAAAAATTAAAAAATTAAAAAATTAAAATAAAAAATCAATAATGACACGTGGCCTAATATGAGCTTGACACGTGTACATTTTAAAAAATTAAAAAAAATAAAAAAAAATAAAAAAAATCACAAAATGACACGTGGCAGTTACTGTTCACATTCGTTAACGATTTAGACGGAGTTAACGAAAAGGAGTTGATTGAAAAAATATAACGAAAAGTATGACCAAATTGAAAACAATTTCAAAAGTAGGACCAAAGTGAAAAAAGTCGACCAAAACTAGGACCAAATGACTACTTAATCCTATAAATAATTATAATTATAAATTTTAAAAGATTAAAATTTATATAATAAAATTATGTAGTACAATAACATTTTGTATAATTAAAAAAATACTTATAATAATAACAACATTATCGATATTATGTTAACATTATTAATATTAATATTAATACTAAAACTAACATTAACAACGATAATTTATAACTATATATAAAAAAATACATATTTTTGGTGTCCTCTTTAATTTTTTAAATTTATCTTCTTATTATTATTTTTAAATTAAAATAATTATTTTTATAAAAAAAAAAGTTACTTTTCAGTTTTATCATTTTACTAATTTTAGTAATTAATTTTTATTTTAAATAATTATTTTGATGTTAAGATAAATCAATAATAAAATAAATAAAAAGTGTAAATAATTGAGATATACTTCTGTAATAAATAAAAACAAAATGTGTGTCTAACTATTATAATAATAATAATAATTATTATTATTATTATTATTATATCACTATAATAATATCATGTAGTAATATATTAATAATAAATACCATTATAGTAATATAATAATAATTATTATTATAAATGCTATATAATTATCATTATAAAAATATTATTTTTTGGTTATTTTAATTTACTAATTTTAGTAACTACTTTTTGAGTTCAAAAATTTAAAAATAAATCAATAACAAGACAAATAAAAAATACAGGTAATTAAGATATGATCCCCTATTAAATAAAAGTAAGATTTGTATCTCAATATAATAATAATAATAATAATAATAATAATAATAATAATAATTTATTATTATTATTATTATTATTATTATAATATAACAATATCCAGTAATAAAAAAATAATAATAATAATACAACAACAACATATGTGTAAAGATATACACATCTTTAGTGTCCTCTTTGTTTTATATTTTTATTCTATTAATTTTTTTAAAAATTTAAATAATTTTTTATAATAAAAAAATTCTTATCCATTTTATTATCTTACTACTTTTGTAACTATTTATTTGAATTCAAATAATACTCAAATGTATACATTAAAAAAACAACACAATAAATAAAAAAATTGCAAAGTAATCATAATAAACAAAAGTAAAATGTGTGTTTAATAATAATAATAATAATAACAATAGCAATAATAATTATAATAATATCACTATAATAATATCACTATAATAATATCCCGTAGTAATAATAATAACAACAATAACAACAATAATAATAATATCATTATAGTATTATAATAATTATTATTATTAAATGCAATATAATTATCACAATAAAAAAATATTTTTTTATTAATTTACTAATTTGAGTAACTACTTTTTAAGTTTAAAGATTTAAAGATAAATAAAATTTTTAAATTTTATTATTTTACTACTTTTGTAACTACATATTTGAATTCAAATAATACCCAAATGTAAATGTATAGATAAATAAACAACACAATAAATAATAAATTATAAGTAATTGAGATATGCTCTCATAATAAACAAAAGTAAAATGTGTGTTTAATAATAATAATAATAATAATTATTATTATAATAATAATAATAGTAATAATACTATCACTATAATAATATCTCATAATGATAAAAATATTAATACCAATAGTAATAATAATAATATTTCATATTGATAAAACTAATAATAATAAAAAATTATTATTATTATTATATAGTAATATAATAATAATATTTATAATAGAAATAATAATACGTTTATAGAAATATAATAATAATAACCATTATAAATACAGTATATAATAAAATAATATTTTTTCAATTTTATTAATTTACTAATTTTAGTAACTATGTTTTAGAAAAAATATTTAAAGATAAATCAACCACTAAATAAATAAAAAAATATGAAGTAAATAAAACTAAAATATCTGTTTATCTATACTAATAATAATAATAATAATAATAATAATAATAATAATAATAATAATAATAATAATAATAATAATATTATTATTATTATTATTATCCGGTGATAAAAGAAATAATGATAATACAAAATCATAAATAAAGAATATTTATAATTACAATAATAAATATAATAATATTCACAATAAAATATTAGTAATAATAAAAATTAATGTGACAAATAAAATAAAAATATTATAATATGATAATTATGAAAATTATGAAAATAATATTAGTATTAACGATTCTAGTAATAATAAAAATAATAGACAAAATAACAATAACAATAACATTAATTGTAAAAATAATGTTAATAATAATAATAAATAATGGAAAAAATAACAATAATACAAAAAATATTGAAGTAAAAATAATAATAATAATCTATAACAATATATAAAGGGGATTTCCCTTTTTTGTCCACATTTCAAAATATCCATTTTACCCTTTAAATATAATAATTTATTAAATTTTTAAAAATTGACCGTTACTTTTACAAGATTTTTATAAAATCGGATATCTCTGCTTCTTCTCTTCGTCTTTATTTATTAATGATTATTCTTTCATTTGTTATCATATATTTTACTTCATTTTTAATAAATATAATTTTAATTTATATATTAACTTAATAACATTATAATATTATCTTGTACTAATATAATAACATGCATATTTAAAAAATGCATACATACAGACGTTATCGCGCCTGTGTTTACGCTAATAATAAAATAATAAGAATAATCTAATAATAATAATAATATAATCATAGTGGCATTTTCGTAAATATTGGTAATGGTATTTTCGTAGATAGTGGATGATAGTAAGGTTATTTATGAGTGGCATTTTTGTATATTCAGAAAAGTAGAAAGGACGTTTCAGTAAATTGCGTAGTATAGGATGCAAAATGACCAAATAACTAAAAATATGTATGTGTTAAAATTTTAAGTAGGGATAAATTGGTATTGTCCACGGTACTTTGTTTTCTTATATTTATAGTAGATAGTAGAAATGTTCTTATTTTTGTTTCAAAATTTTAATTAGATGTTCAGAATTTAAGTTATTTCTACTAGGTCTTACTTTTTAAATTTAAAAGGAAAATGATAGGTTGACATCTTTATTTTACCACTTTTTTAATCACCATACTTGGCATGAGCAATAACATTTTTATTTTAATTTTCAATTTAGTTTTAAAAATTGTCCACACTGGCACATGAGAATGAAATTCGATTCTGCGTTTCGACACTAAAATTGCATTCTCGTTCCCCCTCTTTTCCAATCCCATTTTTGAACTACGAAACCCATATTTCAATCTTATTTTTGAACTCTCGAATCTCATTTTTGAAACCATTCTCTTGTTCTTGAACCATATTTTGTTGCTATTATCGAACCCTATTCTCGTGCCATTCTCTTACCCTAAACCACGCAAACAAAACCCTTCCTTTGTAGTCTGAAAAATTGTCATTGTCGAACACCGAAAGCTGCCATTGAAGAATCCCAACCCCATTCCTTTGCACCCACGAACGATTCTAATGATTGTGCGTGTTTGGGGAGGTTTTAATTTAGTTTCCCCTCACCTTTTGTTGACAACCCCTCCATATTTGTGTGAAGTATTTTTGCGTGGTTCTTGCATAACATTGGGGGTTCTCGTATTCATCTTCTTCCTCGGTAGAGATTCCGTTAAAATGTAAATGCATTTGTGTAAAAACTTTCCTAGCCCATTCTTAAATTTAACTTGCAACCCAAGACTAATTAATTTGTAACTTACAAGTAGATAATAAAATCACAGATTGGGAAAGTGCTGCTAGAAACACAATTCCCTCCATACTTGTTGTACGCTAGCCTGTGCAGACCAATAACACACCCATCCCACTACTTTTAAATTAAATATATGTGCAAGGTAATTCTCAAAATTTAACTTCTATGTTACTTAATGGATGAAGATGAGTACGAGAACCCCCAATGCCAAGCGAGAACCATGCAAAAATACTTCATACAAATATGGAGGGGCCATCAACAAATGGTGAAGGAAAACCAAATTAAAACCTCCCCAAAATCGCACAATCGCTGAAAGCTTTCATGGGTGGAAAGGAATGGGGTTTGGGTTCTTTAATGGCAGCTTCTAGGATTCGACAATGGCAATTTTTCAGGCTACAAGGGAAGAGTTATGTTTGCATGGTTTGGGGTAAGAGAATGGCACGACAATGGGGTTTGGCAATGACACGAGAATGGGTTTCTAGATCGGAGTTTAAGAATGAGAGAATGGTTTCGAAAATGGGATTGAAAGTTCAAATATGGTATTGCAAAATGGGATTTTGTAGTTCGGAGATGGGGTTGGAAAAGAGGGAACGAGAAGGCAAATATTTGAGTAGTATTGGTGCCCACACGCGGAATGGGATTTCATTCTCAAGTGCTAACGTGGACAATTTAAAACTAAATTAAAATTTAAAAGAAAAATGCCACTACTCATATCACGTAAAGTGGTAAAATAAATGTGTCATCCTATCGTTTTTCTTTTTAAAATGTGTTTTAATTTGACCATGTCTGGAAGTGTAGCATTGATAATGTTAACTCTATATTATATGTTAGTATTTGATTCTTTTGTGTTTATTTTCTTTTACTTTTTAAAAATACAACGATCACATGTGAAATTAAGACACGACCACATTTTAGCTTATTTATTGTTTTTTTTAAATATTTCTTTAAACTTTTCTAGAAAAAAACCTGTAACGTAATTTTCAAACAATCGGATTCATAAAGACAACTTAGAAATTGGAAACTCAATTAAGATTTGTTAACAAAAATGGAACCTTCTTGTGTAATTAAACCTAAATAAAAATAAATAAAAATTGCGGTGTACATCGTTTAATTTCACTAATTTCAGTTAAAAATTACATTTCTTTCTAAATTACTACTATTATCATCTCTCACTGTCATTAGATAGAAACGCCGTAGTTTTTGGAGAATAATATCATTAAAGAAAATGGGATTATTTATGTTTAAATTTACCATATATACAGTTTTGTTTATATTTAAATTCAACGATAAAATAAAAAATATTAGAATCAATTGGAAAAAAGAGTGAGAATAATGGGTCACTAAAAAATCCTTTGTGTTAAAGTAGTTATTTTTCTTAATATATGAAACAAAAACCTTAAACATGGATTAAGTGAAGAGTGTATCAGTAATGGTGCATGGGCGGGAACAAGAACAACTCAAGTTCAAATCAGTAGTAGTACATTAAAAATGAAACAAAAGACCTTTTCCTTAGAAAGCTGAAAAAGTTGTTTGTGGTCTAACACACAAACACACACAGTGTCACACTCCCCCACTCACTAGTACACACCCACCTTTGAATTTCACAGCTCTGACGCATTTACAATCACGTGGCCCTCAAACTTTAATATTCCAAGATAAACGTAAAAGGTAAGTAATAATAAAACAAGAAGAAGGACCTCCATTCATTACCTGTTACTTCCCCCACAGTGGTAGCTATGACAAATTGTTAACGTTTACTGTTACTGATACCCTACAGAGTTTTAGCCTACCTTTTTCTTTATTGATACTAAACTTTCTTATTGGTTTCATTTAACGCCTTTGTTCCTTGCTTCTTCACTTTTTAATCCCCACTCTCAACTCTCAGCCATTCTTTTGCCTCCATTTATTGTTGGGTTGGTTCACTTGGCCTTTCTGGTCAAAGGTATTTGATCTATTTTGTTTTTTTCTTGCTTGAAGTCTTTTTTATTTTTAAATTATTTTCTTTCAGTGACTTTTGGGACTGTTTGAGGCATTTTTAGTTCAATGGCTGAAACGGGTAGTTTATATTTCTGGGTTTTTATTTTTTTTCCGTCTATGAATTGGGTTATATATGTCTTTTAACCGGTTTTGTGCTTCCGGCTACTGTTTTATCATCACGGGTTAGTAAATGTGCTGCAGAATGTTCTGTAGTTGTTGGATTTTAAATTTCAATAGTGTCGGGGAAAAATGAGTCTCAAAGATGTTCCTAGAATTTTGTGGGACTTAGCTTATGATTGGAGCTAAAAGATTTCATCTTTTAGTTTGGGTTTTGTGTTTATGGGCAACTTCGAGGAGAATATTAAGCAGAGTTTTTTCTCTTATCTCTTTTTTTTTTTTTTTTTTTTTAATTTTTTTTTTTTTTAATTTTTTTTTTTTTTTTTTTTTTTTTTTTTTTTTTTATTTTTTTTTTTTTTTTT
>Ga0214545_1002189_pt1 | contig 37604 bp, 12 predicted proteins | sample CNSS4metaG_FD_160064 | JGI IMG/M metagenome (GOLD analysis project Ga0214545, IMG submission 160064) | Root nodule microbial communities from cowpea collected in UCLA plant growth center, Los Angeles, California, USA - CNSS4 | ecosystem: Host-associated > Plants > Roots > Nodule | place: USA...
GTTTTTCTTCTCGCAGCTTCTCATTGCCTTTTTTTTCCCTATTCTCTGTTTTGCTTCTGTATTCACACATTTCCTCTCCCGAGACATCAATTGTTGATCATTACCATGAAGATGAAATTCTGATATTAGTGGTACACATTTTCTTATGTTTAAACAATAAAAGAAAAAAATATATTCATATGTTTTATATTATATTAAGTGATATCCAGACTCCTCTAATTTAAAATCCTTTTATTTTTTAGTGAAATGATAATTATGTATTTTCTTAATTTTTGAAAAACATTAATTCCGCTTTTAATAGCTTAATGTGGATATTTATGCGATAATGGTAAAGTAAGAATCATTTATACTCAATCTATCATGATTTATTTTTTATAAAGTAAGTTTGATTATCCTATATAAACAATTTTCTAGTTTTTCTTATATGATTTTGCAAATGTTCACATTGGAATATCCTTGATTTTAATGTTTTGAAATTTCCAGGTGATAAGAGTTTTTAATAGCAATTTGATTTTTTTTATAGGATGCCTACAACTTAAAAAATAATGAACGATTAAATAACAAAAATGTTTATAAATTGTTTTATTTAAGTTAATGTAATATTTTAATATAGGTATTAAGTATCGAGTTAAATTGGATGTCAATATTAATTGAGACAACAGTCCATTGTTAAGTGTTTGAAAATGAAGTTTAAATTAATCACTTGTTTTGAAAATTTTCAAATGTTGTGTGTATTTGAAGTAGTTGTATTTTAATGTTGTAAAAATTCTTAGAATAAAAATTTTAATTAAATTAAGGGTTAAATATGTTTTTGGTCTCTTAATTTTCAGTGAATTTTGGAATTAGTCAATTTCAAAACTTTGGACAAATTTAGTCATTCATCTTTTGAAATACGTAGATTTAGTCATTTTAATCAAATTTTGTTAGGTTTATTTGATGTTTCGTATGCATTTCAGAGTTGTATCCGAGTTGTTTATACTGTTTGATACATTTTTGCTTTAATGTTAAGTTATATACCATTATAAAACGCATTTGAAATGTCAAATAAATTTAACAAAATTTGATTAAAATGACTAAATCCACACATTTCGAAAGATGAAGGACAAAATTGGTCCAAAATTTCGAAATAAATTAATTTTAAAATTCACTAAAAATTAAGGGACAAAAACATATTTAATCCTTAAATTAATTATAAAATGAATGAATTTGGAATAAGATTGCATCTTAATCTTAAAGTGTGTAATGTATTGATGTTAATGGAATCATGTTTGATTCCATAATATAATTATGACTTTTAATGCAAATATAATGATTATGACATTATGAAACATGATGTTGGGATAGAATAAAATTGGAAAATTTGATGATTTGGTGAATTTTTCAATTTGTTACATAATTACATTTATGATACTTTTTTACTAAAAATAAAAATAAAAATAGTCTTTCTCCTCTAAATGGATAGGATATTAATACATATATCAGATATTCAATTATTATTATTTATATCTATACCAATATATAAACTATATATAAAGTATATTTTTTTTAATCACGTTTGTTTTTTAATTTTATTCATCAAATAATATTTTTTAAATTAAAATATTTATTTTATTAATTTTATCTTGTTTCCCCTAACAATATTTATAAACATATAAAATTATTGAACTTAAGAAACAATGATATTGCTTTGAAGTTTGAATAGAAAATGGGAAGAATCTTGGGAAGTTCAGAGTACATTACTAGAAGTTAAAAATACACTCTTACCAACCAAAAGCGCGTTCAAACACGACACGAGGGTTAGGTTTAAGTGTGCCAGAATAACCAATAAAAACTTTCCAATTTTAAAAATTTCAATTCCAAGGTTTTACCCTCTTAAAATTCACATAATAATATTTATATATAAAATTTTTACAAGATATACTTTCATAATATATATATATATATATATATATATATATATATATATATATATTAATTTGATTTAAATGTACTCCCAATGTAAACATTTTACACGATTGTCAAATTATAAATTATAATTATCATGTTTGATGAATCCCTTACCTTTTATTGTAATTGCTTAAGGGGTTACATGTGTTATATTTCTTATTGATTATAATACATAGATCTTATATACACAATCCATAAATATTAAACATCTATATATTCTTCATTTTTGTAATAAATTAAAAGATTTAAATATGTTTTTATTTTTAAATTTTAATATAAAATTAAAAATTATCAATATTCTAATTTTAATATAAATTAATTTATAAATTTTAAAAATAAATAAATATAATTTTCATAAAAATAAAATCAACGGTTGAATTAAAAAAACTAACATTAGCACAAATTTTGTTAAAAACTACACTCATTCAATTTTAAAATTTTAAAATTAAAATGTAGAAGACTAAATCGATTTTACTTTGTTAAAGTTTAGAACAATAAATATATTTAATCCTAAAATAAAATATTCCTAAAATTGATGTCGATACCAAATTTTAAGGTATAAATAAATGAATTTCAATTATATTTTTCGCACGATCACAGTTTGAGTACTGGAAGTTCACATTTATTGTGAAAAACCATTTTAATAAGATTGTTATTTAAAATATACACAATTACTTTATTCAGTGACTTACTATTAAACTCGTCAATACTATCAGAATTCAAAAACATGGAAAAATAGTTTATAATAAGAAACAGGTCTCAGTACTACAAATTTTTGTTGTTTTCTTTAAATATTTCAAAATAGAAAACTTGTAAGCCCAAAAAAGTTAAAAAAAATATTCCAAAGTGCTCAACCTTAATTAAAATAAAAAATACAAATTGGTCATAAATTTATTTATAAACTTTTAATTCTTGTTTAATTTAAATTAAACCTCTTAATATAAAATTTATATTAACTATTTATTGTAATACGCGGAACATTAGATTATATTTTCATGTAAACAAATTTGTTACTATTGAAAATTAACTATGACTAATGTCTCATAATCGTAATTTTTTGTCTTCAACTTTAAAAGACATTACCAACCAAAAAATGAATGAAACTTTAGTTTTAAGACCTCTATTTTCTTACCAACTACTTCTTCCTGCACTTCCATAATTTTCACCGAATTCCACCTAAAAAAAATTATTTTTTATTTTATTTGAATTATATATTTTAGTAGAATTCATAATTTTTAAACTGTATATTTAAAAAAAAAACAAGAAAATTTTGGATATATAATTTAAAAGTTATTTAATTTCTGAAATCTATTTTCTATTTTTATATTATGCAACTCAAAAGTTTTATTTAGGAGAAAAGATGACTTTTGAATTCAAAAGTCAATTTTAGTTTCTGAAAATGACTTTCAAGACAAAAAAAAATGGATTTTTGTTTTATATAGGTACAGGAAAAATTTATGGAACTGCCTTCTTCTTGACCTGGCCCGTGAAACAGTATTGGGCCCAGCCCATACGATTAACCTTAAAACCCTCACTACGTGTCCGAAGGCAGTTGCAACAACGATCTGGCTCACGGTGGTCCAGTTGGGCGGCGATTGGAGAGTACCGGCGGCTGAATCTAATGGCAATTAGGGCTTCTGTTTTGCACATCGTTTGAATTAGAGAGTAGAAGTCAGAGTCGCATAGATTTGATTATTCTACCAGTGCAAGTTTTTATTTGACACACATCGGGATTGATTCAGTTAGAAATTGAATTACCCTTATTAACAAGGTCATAAAAAGTTATGTTAATTTTACTTTAGACTATTTTGTTTATAAAAATTAACAATGAATTTATACTCTTTATCTGTAGTCGTATTCTTTAGACATTTTATCATTAATTCTATTTTTTTTAATATAACTAATTTTATTATTTGAAAAATAAATTACCAGCAATGAATATTAAAGATCCATAATTTTTTTTGGTATGATTATAACATTATATATTAAGAAAAAAAAAAGTGTTTTTATAATCATTTTCTGTATTGACTTTTTTATAACTTACGTATAAATTTCAATGTCACTTTTCATTTTAATAATTTCACACTATTTAACTTTTAATTTTTGTTTATTTTGAAATACCTTATAAAAAACACTTATTGTTAAAATTAATTTATATACACTTATTTATAGAAACTCTTATATAATTTCGCTTAATTTTAATTCTTAAATTGTGAATGAATTAATTTTTTATCTAATTTTTTTCTTTCCTTTTATACTTTCAGGGGATGCCTCGTATATAAAATTGACAATGAGTTGCTGGGTGTTGGAATCGGTCACTTATTTTGTCTTTCTCGACAAAACAGAGATGTGCACGGCAACCGGTGTGTCTTGGTAGGTTTGCAGTAAAAATATCCAAAAAAACAAAATGATTATCTTTCATCTTTTTGAGGGAATAAATATTGCTAAAGTTACCGCTATATATATAATGTAAATTTCTCCCAACTATTTTGAAATTATTTTATTTCTAAAAGAAAAAATGTTACTGAATATGATTTTATAAATAGAAAAAGTACTATTAGAAGCTATTAAGGGAACAGACTAAAATTATGTTTCTTTAATTTGAGAAAAAATTTACATTAATTTATAATAAACAAAATATACTAACTTTTACACTAACCTATTAATTATTAATGAAAAGCGATGCTCCAAAAAAATTGTCAATATACAAGTTCACCAAAAAACCTTACAAAACATACTTGACTTTGTTCTCAAGGTAAGCTTGGATCGATGGTTCTCTTCCCAGAAAGTCTGATAAGACATCATTAGGATCTTTCATTCCGGCCATGGCCAAAACCTGCAAATGTTAAATCAGTATGAATATAAATACTACTAAATTTACAGTCGCAATCTCCCAAATTCCTTTAACAAACAAATAAATTGCTGCATGCTATCGTTATCCCAAGAACAAAAATTTAGAACATAAGTTTGGAAATGAAAATTTTATGAGTTCATATAAATCACCCATAATGCTAAATTTTCGGCTCCCAAATCAGAACGTCTATGCCATGACTTACCTTGTTCCTGAATTGCATTCCGGCATGCTGGTTTGAAACATCGTTGCAGAACTTTGAGGCGAATATATCAGCAGCAAAAACCTGAAACATTTTAAACTTCAGATTTAATTTTTCAAATTCAATGATCGGGGAAGACTATTTTTCCAGAAACACAATAAGGAAAGTGAGGAAACTATCCATGGATGACTGAAAATTAAAATATGTTTGCAATGAAACATTGATTATCATTAATTTTGAAAAGGGTATCACACAATGTAACGAGTTATTCAAACCTCACTCCATATACGACTATAGCAAGCTGCCTCATAACCTACGACGGTACAAGGAAAATATGACGCTGGATTGGTTCCTTCTGGTATCGGCAAGCCCAACATTTCCTGCGAAATGAAATTTAAATGAAACTTCCTTTCACTCTATTATCACAAACACTGAACTTATAATTACAAGTGCTGTTAAATATTTACCATGGGATGAAGATGCTTGAATAATTCCTGCACGTCTATGTTATCCGCGGAATGTATGATTTGATCAAACAGACCTGATAACAAGCAGATTTTGAAGTTAAATAATGAGACGTAGTTAGGATGTTCAATCTTTGTCAACATTATGTCCCGTTCCCCACTCGAGAAGTATTAACCAACTGATTCTTAAATAATAACTGAAAAAGTAATCAAAAGTAACTAAACAGTCCACGCACAAATAGAAAGTAGTGCTTAGTAGTAGCAGTGCTTATAATCGTTTCACCTTTCTTCACATGGAAAATAAACATTTTACGTACTCATCTAATTTCACTTCTACTATTAATAAATCCACATTGCGCATATATTCATGTCTATATATACACACAATATACAGCTATTGACCGAGGTTTGGTTTAGATTTTAATAGAATTGATTTTGAAGGAAATTATGCTTAACAATCATTTAAATTATCTCAACGGTAGGTTTACATTTAAATTGATTTTTCTGTATAATTCATGATGAAGAATACTAACTAACCAAAACTAAAATCATTTTTCACTTCAAAAATATATTTTTTATCATAATTAACAGGCTCTAAATCAAATCCAGACGATAAGAATTATTCTCTACTTTGTAGAGGTCAAACCATTGTATATGACAATGTAATCTAACTAATTACCATTTAAGAACTATAGATTACAGCGTAAATGACTCTACATACCAGACTAATATAATCTAAATAAGCATCAAGATAAGTAAAAGTAAGAAAACATTTAGAAAATATATAGGTAAACTGAAACAATGAAAATGTAAAACATACAGCATAGAATATCTTGCTTCAATTTAAGAGCAGAAAAAGAAGTTCTCCATCTTTTAATTGAATTGCATATGTCATCCTTCAACGGTTTTGTAATATCCTGCACGTGACAGTTAATATATTAATACTTCAAAAAAGCATTCAGTAAACGTGTCAGATTGAGGTTGCCTAAAACAAAGACGATATATTAAGAAAAACCGAATCTAGTTTTAGAAGATTATGGAGGGAACAATTAGTGTAACTCACCTGATGGAATCCCGAAATCAACTTGAGAGAATAGCTTTCATAACACCTACAAGTAGGAAGTTAGAATCTATGTTTGATTAATCTTTTGATAAATGTTTATCCTAAATTTGAATTAAAACAAGGATGAATATGTATTAATTTTGTTACCAGTTTTCTAACAGTTGAGAAGGAATTTCCACAAAGTCTGGATCAACACACAATCCAGAAATTCTGGCAAACGATGCACGGTTGCAAATTTGTTGAACCTAACAGTGGTTTTAAAAATAACATCAGAATAAGGGTAAAAGGTAAAGAATGCCATGTCCAAACAAAACTAAATTTAAACAAGTATTATGCCACACCTGCATGAAAATACTGCACAATTTATACCCAAATTCAAGCTATTACAGAATGAATCTTACTAATAACTGAGGTAGAGCAATTAGTAATCATAAAAATCGAGTAGATCATACACCCAACTCTTTAAATCAAGGGCATAGAGCACAGCATGCAAATATTAAAATCCAATTTCACAGCAGTATGCCCATTCAGTGCATTGGTGAATAACAGACCAAAGAAGAAACCCCTAGGATTAACTAATCTGACAGGAACATCTGCAAGACCTATTCACTCCAGGCTACAAGTTGATTGATACAAACCAAAAACCAAAATAAGGCCCAGTTTGGATTAGTTTCTAGCTTATGGAATCATTTAAATGTAGACCCTACCATTGAGACTATCCTAAGGCAAAGAATGTTGTTTCGTGAAGTTATACACAAATATCATAAATAAAAGGAAAGCGTATGTAAGATACTACAAAAAGAATGTCAATTATACACAACTCCATTTCTTTTACCATTCCCCCAAACCCAAGCTAGCAAATAGAAGAATTATAAGGCATATCATGATACATAAAAATATGGTTCTGATTAGGAAATCATGTTTGATGGAAGCAAAAGCAAACATACCACGTGACCAAACTCATGGAAAAGACTGACCACTTCAGAAAACCGCAATAATCCAGAACTACCATCAGCTTCCTTCTGACACTGAGATATTAGCAATGCAACTGGTATCTGAATAAACAAAATAAGGAAAAAATTAAGAAAGAGAAAGAAGCTCAAGATTTTTTGCTCATACAATTGCCGAGGTCCTAATTTTATTAATAAACAGCCATGCATGAAGAGCATGTTGGTGTCTTATTCAACATACAGATTTAAACAGAACAAAACTAGATACATCACGACGAGCCATGCATAAAAGGTTGGCCAGCTCTTAGTGATATAAGCAAACATTACATCTCTAAACTCTAAAGTGCTTTCTTAATTTTATGTCTTAAACTATGGCAGATGAGAAATGTCCTCTAAGGTCAAGACTAGAACTGCAACAGTTCTTGATAGAGTTCTGATTGTGTCCTTCTAGTTGGTAAAGTTTCTTAAAGCAAAGACACACTTCAAATGTTTGGAACGAAGAAAGATAAAGACCAGAATTGCAAGGTAATGTGATTTATGTTGTTCCCATGGTATATGTGGGTAAAGGTGGACAGATAGCATGAAATTTCATGGAGATTTATGGACACATGCACCAGAACAAAGATCAAAACTGTCCTTTACATGGATAAGCAAAGAAATTTCCAAAGCCTACCCAACTACATAGGAAATGGTGCTTACAATAAGAATAATTATAAACTTTAACTTTAACTCACAAAAAAAAAGAAGAAAAAAAAAACAACCTGTTTCGCCCCACTGATTGTTGATGCACTGTTCTGGAGAGCCAACACACAAGTATGACCATATTTTCCTTCCCTGTAATAAATAAACAACATGAAACTGTGCCCACCTTTCACCGGCAAACAACAATTGATGAAGCACAAATAGTTAAAAAGTCCAACCTTGCGAACAAATCAAGGTAGCAATAACCTAAGAGTTCGCTAGAACCCAAGTCCAGCACTGTAAAAACACGAACATCACAATGCCAAACATCTGCTCCTGAAATCTCCTCAAACCTTAAGCCTATGAGAAAAAAATGCAAGAATATGTATCAATTACATTCTATGACGAAGAGATCAATATTTGGAAAAGTAAAAAAATAATGATAAAATATGTTCAGCCCAAGTTAAGCACTCAAGCAGTTAACTGTGTCGGCAAATGGTTGCTCGGGAACCACACTTTATGAACGTTATGTAAGATATATAATTACCAAATAGATCTTGGACAATTTTGAAGATCCCAGATAGAACCACACTAATCGGAAAGTATTGCTTGATTTCTCCAAAATCCAAATCGTAGCTCTGTTCTTCAATCCGTTTTACATAATATAGTAGGTCCTCAATTCCAAATGGAAGCTCTCCTTCTTCTTTCTTCTGATGTCATAATCAAATCAGTAATGAGATAAATATAAATTAATGAAAAAAACACACACCAAAAAATGTAAACCTTCAAATCTTTCAACATATTAAGTTCTTTCGTGGCCATGTCAGTTAAACTTGCTGATATGTCTTTCAGGAACTCAAACACCTGGATGAAATTCAGAATCAGATATCAGGATCACGGAAAGACTTTAAAAAGCAGTGCAAAGTTAAATATAGTAATCTCTCAAATTACAAATTACACTCTGATTTAACCAAAGAAACAAGTTCATCTCTGATTAATATTTCCTTCTTCATTTTCCCAATATCATCCAGCAGGCTGCAGTTATTACTTATTAGACTAGACTGAGCTAAGAAAGTTCGCAAAACATTTATTTTAATTTTAAATTAGAGTTGTCCTGCACCTGCTGTCATCAAAGGGAAACTCAAATGTAGCATATTTATATTGAATTTCTAATTAATCTCATGTGTGTCATTATCTAAGACATCTTTTGCGTAAACTATAGAACTACGTTAGAATTTTGAGATATTCATTTTTAAATATTTTAAGAAAACAACTCATTTTTATTGTTTTTTTTTTAAAACAATTACTGACTACTGATCCTTGGTGCCCTCCAACATTATGCAAACGAACAAGGGCTCAAATTGCTCCTTAGTACCAAATAACATCTGGTAACAACTATCTCAATAACATTCTTATGATTTTACTTTTCAGCATAATTGATGTGTTAAAACCGATTCATATAAGGAAATGCCTGATAGAAGAGAAAAGCAAGTATAGAGATAGGAAGTATAAACTGGTGAGTAATCAGAGAAGCCAGGTGGCATGATACATTACCCAGTTTTACTTTCCTTCTTTCAGAAAAATTTATCTACTGAGAACAACTTACAAAAAAATAGAGTTTGAATGGAATGCTCTTCCACTGATCATGCAGACCAACAAAAATAATTCATGGAATAATCTAACTAGCCTTCCCGATGGAAAATAGATTATTGCATTCCCGTGATGAGATTACCAACCTTTTTTGGAGTCTTTGCCATTCTAACATCGATGACATACTCTGCATAGCATGAAAAGCCAAGTAAACGAGCATATTTATGACGCTGTTGCACCTGAATCAACCCAATGAAATATCAACAAGAACAAACTTTAAAATGATTATACTAATAAAACAAGTTTATAAGTAACAAAATTAAGAACCATATAAAACAATATGAAAGATGTCAGACAAACCTACAATTTATATTTGTCATATTTGATGGTCTCATACAAATTTAAAACTGAACTATATCCATTCAAATCCAATACGTACCACTGTCTTAATAGTCACTACTATTTATTGGTAAAGTTGCTCATATTAGCAATATAAAACTTCAAAATTACATAGGAAATATACTTTTTTCGACCAAACTCTTATTGTTGATTGAAACAAAATAACCAGAGGTTTAATGCATGTCAAATTATCAGTGACCGGTAACACAGTCCAACCAAAAGATAATTCTCAATTTAGGGCTCTGAATTAGGATAGAAGTATTTGATAGAAAATAAATAAGTGGAGTCCTTACTCCATAATGAGTAATGTCATCAATGAAAATTACCAGGCTTTCCAAGATAGAAATGTTGGTTTCCCCACACCGCTTCCCATATGCCCCTGATACCATCTGCCTAGTAGTTCCAACCTTCATGTGCTCAATATAGAATTATAGACCTCGTTAGTATATTTCCCCAAATAAATGAAAATAAATACAAAAGATCTACCAAGTTAAAAGGAGAAAGAACAACAATCTATAGAAATACTAAGATGGTCTAAAGTTGCAATGTTAGTGATATTTGAGCAATGATGTTCTGAGGAGATTGATACTTGTGCTTATGCCTATGGAAATATTCAAGTGTACTAAATCCCTACACTGCTTAGCTACTGTCTTTTTGTGTCACATTAAGCAACAATATCAATTAATAAATTTGCCAACCAAATAATATATTAAAAAATGATAACTCATTGTGAACTATCAATAAAAATAAAAACAAGTCATTGTGGGGAAAAAAACTGTAGCCCTTTGTAAAAAGATGTCTAACGCCAAGGGAAGGACGTATCCTAGCTTCTTGGTGTAGATCTTTCCCAAATCAAACTCACGGAAAGCATTAGTCAAATGGTCATTTCTCTAATCTTAAACTTTTACAGATGCAACAAGAACCCATTTTATTAAACCATATACAAAAATTTTCTGCTTCTTCTCACTAGTAGTTTACATGCAGCACAAGAGCCAGTTTAATATCAATTATTTAGCAAATAATTACTTAGCTATTATTAGTTTACATCCATTCCCCATACCTTGCAAAATTGAAGTACAGCTGCAACATGATGACTTCTTAGGGAAATTTTAAATTTCCCATTTTCCGATTTGTCTAAATCCTGTGGAGAAATGCATTTAATTCAATTATATTACAACCAGAAAAAAAAAAATGTTTACCAATTGAAGCCCATGCAAAAGCAGAAACAATCCTCCATAATGCATGATCGCTTGATTAGAGTTAAATTAGATATCTGTATCACACTCGTCTGGAAGAAATATGTAATCAATGTGTAAGACATGGAGAGCGAACTAGTGCATTGCATTAAGTATGACCTTAAATGGTCCAGTCAGTTAAATATCGTCTTATCTTACAATTTATGTTGCTGATATTTCTTTTATACTCTCTTTTTTCAACTTTCCAAATAATGGTTCCTTTCAATTCTCCTTTGTTAAGTCAAAAGATCCATACTGCAGGGCTGGATTTGGGATTTTAAATATACTGTGGAGAGGATCGTTTTCAAAAGGAGATGGAGGGTATCATATTGTGTGGATGTATAATAAGTAAAAACTAAAAATATCACTTTTACTTAGGGGTAGAAATAAAGTGGAAGTATATGGAGATCAAATTATTATTGACCTATTTTCACTGTGGGAAGGCAAGGAAAGGGGCTGATTTAGAGATAAGCAACGCATCCCTGTAAGTGGAAAACTCAAGCCAACAGGTTACTCCATGACCCTTCCATTTTTAACTAGGACTCCCAAACCTACATGTGACTTATATGATTGTCCCTTTCCTTTATTTCTCTTATTTTGTCCCAATTACTGAAGAGGCAGCCATTCCAAGTCCAATCCCAAAATAGTGTTCAACTTAGAATGACAATTAATATGAAATTTATGAATGAAGAAATAATAGAAGACAGAGGATTGAGAACAATTTAATGTCACAGATTTCAAAGTACATAATGGATGAGAGAGTATTTCAGAAACATGCCTACACTATTTAAGTGGATTGATGAAAAAACACAACAACAACAACCAAGGTTTTTGTCATTAGGTGGAACTGGCTACACGGATCAAATGAAGTCATAAAGTTCTGTAGTAAATCATATCTATAGACAATTTATCAACCTCTAAATCCTTATTAGTTGAAGGAAGAATAGTCACACTAAACCTTGAGAAACTCCGGAGGTAATCCAGCTAACTCTGATTCGCTGAAGAGAAAAAACTTGGTATCGTCATCGAGATTTTGGATATATTTGATGCTTAATTCATCAATCTGAGCTCTTATACGCTGCAGCTCTTCTCTTTTGCTTGCAGTGAGGTTCAATCCATTTCGCTCAAAGTCTCTCACCTGTCACTGATTGGGAAAAAATCAAATCTAGATTTCATACATTCATGGAAAAGTATAACAGGATACAATGCAATCCTACATTTGCTTTGTTCATGCCATTATTTTCGAGGAAAATCTTGCATCCAAAAAAAAAAACTAGACTACATTCAGAACTCCTTAGCTCTTACCAGAGTTTGAAGAAAGTGTCTGGCTTCAGCATTCATCAGCTCGCCCCTTACTGCAAATGCTTTAATGACAAGGTAGACATCTTCACGTTTGCTGATCCACTTGCATGAACAGCACAACATTCAGTTTCATAATTTATGAGATGAAAAGGCACGTGATCTGGAAAAGTCAGCCTAACAATATCCGTGAAACAATTTTTGGCAGGTGGTGCAAACAAATTCATAAGACCAACCAAGCCATGCACGCAGCTTAATAATAGTTCAGTGTGAACTTAACCTCACTCTCCTCATAATTAAATTTCAGTAAACTCTGAAACCACAGAGAATAGGCAAGACTTCATCATTGTCAAAACCATCCTATATCCCTCGATTGGTAGGGCATTTCTACCCCATCAAAAACTCATGTCCAGCACTTCGTAGAGATCATAAATAGTGTAAGAAACTACAAATTAATGTTAGCAAACCTGCACGCATCAAAATGATCATCTATTCTTCGCTCTGCTTCTGCACTTGCTTTCCGTACATCCTCCCGAGTAGATACCATCTTCTGAAACACACAAGACTGAACCAGTGGAAATTGCTGCGCTTGCAGTTCTGCCAGAGGTGCTATAACATTTGCATATGTAACCTGCAGTAATTGTCAACACAAAACAATAACTGAAAATGAGTAAATATATATCATATAAAAATATAATTTGACAAAAAAAAAAAAAGAGAGTGAACCGTCATTTTTGTCCCTAAAAGTGTATAGCATTATACATTAGTCTTTGCAACTAAGAAAATGTCAAATAAATATCTAAAATTTAAAGTTGTTTTGTCTAATTCTCTAGATTTAACCATTTATTATTATTATTTGATTCTTAAGAATATGTTAATATTAGTGAAAATGTAAACGTGATCATTTTAGCTCCATAAAAAATTCAAAACAAATTTCTTTGTTATCACTTTAGTCTCTGAATTTAGCTACTTATTGCCACTATAGTTCTTAAAACTATATTGACATTGTCACTTAAATCACATGAATTTTCAAAACTTAAACTAAAGTCAGTGTCAAATTAAAATTTTAAAAACCCTTTTTTTAATTTTATTATTTTCAAGGACTGAAGTGACAATATCTCATATTTTGGATAACCAAATTGAATATTTACCCAGTAATATTATTACCCAAGTCACACATTTATTTAATAGTTAGTACAAACATGATTGCACTTCCAGAGGCTTATTTGGAATTTCACTGGTTTCAGGACTTGCTGTGCAGAAGTGCTGTATAATTTCCTACTTTCAGTTCAGGCACTAAAAGCGTATTCTACAAAAATAGTGATGCAGCTTAACATTGATCTGATTGCAAAATTAGATAGCGAACAAAATGCTACTACATCTCAAAGACTATGTCTCGCGTGAAAGAAACAATACCGACATTTAGTAACGAATGCGACTATGTCTTTAACTAATAATCCAGTAAATAAATGAGATTCCACATAATTAGATAGCGAACAGTGAGATCAGTATTCAGTGCAGTATACACATCGAACCGACAGTACCTTGTCGAGAGGCACCGACGCAACAGAATTATGAACCTTCTTCGAGTTGGCAATGATTTGTTCGGCTAACTTAAGAATCTCGGGCGCAGATAGGTTAACACGCACCTTAGAACCTGCAAGATCTACAAGTTTCCACTAGTGGCTTCAGTGAAACGATTTTAAAATTTAACAAGTTATTCACTATGCACGCATTTCAGGTCGCTGAAGAGCGTAGCGTAGTGTAAGAGAAAATTGAAGTGTTGAGGAAGAAGAAATACCTTTCTTCTTTGCATTTTTTTCCTTGTGGTGCTTCAATGCCGTGATGGCGAGATTCACCGCAATCGCAAGCACCGCAGCACCTCCGGTGAAAACGAGGAGGCTTCCACCTTTCTTCTGTTTGAGCATTTTCTCACGCTTTCCTTCACTTTCCGTCATTTTCTCTGCTCTTTTTGTCTTTTCTCTTTCTCCTTTGACGAGCGCCAAGGAATGATTTGTTTTGGGCGGAAAATGAGATGACGCAATTGGAATTTGACGTGAATTTCGAAACTCAAAATAAGAAAGGAAAATAAAGTTTAATAAATCAACTTTTCGTTGCTCTGTATTCTTGTTATTAATTATTATATTGCGAATTTATATTTAACTCTGTAATTTTAGTTTATTTATCTCTTAATTCAACATTTAATAAAAATGTTCAGATACCCTCTTTTATTACACATATTGTGTGACAATGTAGCGTAGTGTCGTTTCAGTATTTTTTTTTAATAGTAAATTAACAGATAAATTAAAACTGTGTAATTTAAATAATAAGATTGTAATGAAAAATCGAAAAACCTCGCAAAAATAATGATAGTAAAGCCAAATTACAATTAATGATGTAAAAAAAAAAAGGAGGTTTTCTCTTCTATGGACAATGATCTTTCTAGGCTAAGATTTCATCACAACGTCTATATACAGTTGAACTTACTTAATTATACCTAAAATTAGTAAGGAATTTTTTAATAAATATTTGAAAAATAGTTATAAGCTCAGATTATAACTTTTAGAAAAAAGAGTAAAAACGTTTTATAAGATTGATTAAGATATTTTACTTTTCCTTTTTTATAATTATTATAAAAAACTATCCAAGAAGCTTAAATTGTTTTTACTGCCGGCTCCTTTGCTTTTATTGGAGCGGTTTTTAATCGTATCATTTTAAGGTTTATGGTTCATCTGAATCAACAATATTTTCGTTTATTATATAAGCACCGGCAATTAATTTTAATCAAATAAGGAAATTGTCATTTAAACAGGAATACTAATTAAATAACAAATATAATAAATAATTTATTTTTGGATAAATGTCTTTAGGATTCATAAAATGTCCATATATTTAATTGATAAATTGCATTTAAAAATCAATAAAGTATTGTTCATAGATATTGAGATTATCTGTAAAAGTGTTTTATGTTGTTTTTAAAGAGATTGTTGAATGAAGTGAATCAAATTTAAGCCCGTCCATCATTTTAATTTTTCTATTATCTTAATTCATATAAAATGATTGAGTTCAAAAGTTGGTTTTTGTGTGAAAATATCTACTTTATCCTTTTAAATATGAAATTGCACTTGTTAAGTTTAACTGCTTACAAGATATTTCAAGTATAGCTGCGATTTTAATGTTTACTCTTTATTATTTCATTAATAAAAGGGTTAACTAAAAAAAAATTATTGGGTTTCATTTCATTGATCATTATTTTTCTAAATTTTTGTTCGATTTTTTACGTGAATTTTTAACTTCATCCTTCGTCTGTTTACTGAATTTGAATACGCGATTTTAAGGTATATAATTATATTCAATCAAAATCTTAAACAAAGTAAGTTCATATTTTCTTTTTTGTCTTTAAATAAATATGTTGCATGTGGGGTGTTTTGGGCTTATATGTGACATTTAAGGACTCAAGGTGAATATTTGTTTGATTATGATTGTTAGGATGTGTTAGTATCGTTGATCAAAGTTGTTTATATGTAGGTAGAACGGTCTGTGCGAGCTAGAGTATATGACGAACACTTTTTTAGTCTATGAGTGTTTATCCTGATAAGGAAAACTAGATATTTAAAAAGCTTTTGTTAAGATTTACGAATGGGTTAATTGATAAGCCTGTTTTTATGATAAATTAACTTAACATGTATTATCATTTTGTTTGATTGATGATGAATGTGATTCTTCAATGTAGTAAATTTGTTGAAGAGTCAAAGTGCAACTTATAATGGGTAAAGGAAGTTAGTAATTTAAAATCAATTGTGTATTTGTATGGATAAGTGGTTTAATTTTGATATGGGTTAATTAGATTGGATGTATGGTATGAATTGATTTGTTGAGAGTGTTAACTTAATTGATGAATTGGGGAAAATGTTGTTTTCTAAATTTAAGATGGTTCTCTTCTAGGTTGTATTCTTTTGGGAGTAATGATTTAAAAGAGATGGAGAGAAAGAGATAAGAGGGATTAAAGGGTGAAGTTATTGTTGTGTTCTTTTAAGACATTTAGAGTGGATTAGAGAGTGAAATTTATGACTGACTGTGACATATTAAAAAAAACTTTTAATAGATCAAAAAAGTTATATTACTAAAATGTTTCTATTGTTAAAAACAACATAAAATGATATATAAATATTTTATTTTTATTGAATGATTGGAATTATAAAAATATAATTTATAAATAAATGAATAATACAATATATTTGGTATGAAAATAAATTTAATGTGAGGTGAGAAATAATTTATTTACATATAGATCTTATTTTATTTTTAATAGTAATTTTAGAAGTAGTAAATTTGTATTATAATCATAATAAATTTTCATTTGTGCTATTCATTTTTAGTATGTTGTTTTTATAATTAGAAAAAATGAATAAATCACATACAAGAAAACTGAAATACGAGGGGTTAATTTTGTACATTGAAGTGTGTCACCCTACAATCTCATCATGCACATTGAGATTGCATTTGAAATAAATCCCTAATCATTGCTCAACATCACCTTCTATCACCCCTAAAGGAACAAGTAATCACATGTTAATCCTCTCATCTCATTGCACATGAACATTAAATTTTTCCAAAAGAACAGTGTTATAACTTTGGTATTATTCATTTTGGAGAGGGACAAAAGTATTTCACTTGAAAAAATAAATGGGATTAAATTGAAACAAAAAAAAACGAACACATAGATCAGATTGGACATAAAACGTTGACTTTAACACATAACATGTTGTTGGGTTGACACGTGGACATTTTTTTCAAAAATTAAAAAAATATAAAAAAAAAACTAAATAATTATGAGTGACACGTGATAATCATTGTTCATTACTGTCATTTAAACTGCTTTACCAAAAAATGAACAGATTAAACAAAATTAACGAAAATTATGATTTGGTTAAAAAAATACCATGACTTAATTGACAAAATTAAACGAAAATAAAAATCAAATGTGTAATTTAACATTTTTTTTCTTATAAATATACTTGTCTCATACCTTCACAGGTGTTGAAGATTTAATGCTGAATAAAGATAGTATACAAGTGTGCATAATTTTTATTTTACATATTAATTTTGAATTAAATTTAAAACTCACTATTAAAAATATATTAAGTAATTACTTACAAGTTTATTATAAACAATATTTGTTGAATATATGGTATCGTTTGTTATTAAGTAATTATTTGATATTTATCAATATTTAGTATGTGTTTAAACTTTATCTAATAAACATATTTTATAAAGTTAAATTAGGTTTACAATTACTTTATAAAAAAACAAATAACAAAATCAATCATTTACCATAACACAATTTTTACAATATTTTTTGAATGAGTAATTAAAGATAAATTGTTTTATTCATTTTTTATTAAATATTACGAAATATTTAACAAGACATATTTGTTTTACGACCTTCATCAATTATATAGTACGAAGAAACTTAAAAGAAACAAGGATCAAATCACTTAAAACAATACATTATAACATATTTAACACACAAAAAAACATTTAATTAAACAAATTAGATTCAGTCAAAGTCAAATCAATTACATATTTTAATTTGAATGAGTCACAAAAACTTCTTAAATCATAGATATTTTTATGTCTTGCTAGTTTTCTTCCGAAGTTCTTTCACCCATTTGAAGTTCATCACGGTTTTTCCAAATTTGTTCTTATCTGACTCATCCTTGCTCTTCTTCTTCTTCTTCTTGTCTTTCTCAGATGTCGGGGATAGGTCTGGGTCATTGTCCCATTGATCAGCCCACGACATTCCGGAATCCATATTTTTGGAGTAAAGTTTCTAATGAGAGAAGAACATTTACATGTGTTGAAAAACATTTTTATAGTTATTTTTGTCATGTAAATTTTGTAGTGATGTGGATCTTCTCCTTTCCAATGAACCATTGTGTATTTTTGGTACGAAGATAATTCAGGGGAATGGTTCTATTTGGGGCACAATATGTCTGAATTTAAAATAGTTACTAAAATATCTATCATCATTTTACCTATATTGGCAGGGGCTGATGTTTATTGAGGCAGGAAGGGTCATGGCCCTCCGAAATTTTGATTTTTTTAATTATATATATATATATAATATTAAAATTTTATTGAATTTTTTAAATTATAGGTAATATGTTTTAGGAATTGATGAAAATTAAATGGTGTATTTTTTTATTTCTTTTATAAAGCACAATATTTAATGTTAATAGATAATAAAGAATAAAAGTATTTAGACTTAATTTTTGGTTTGGTTTTTGTTTTTGTCAAAAAATTGACACTAGGATTATATTAATCACATCAACAAAGCAAATTATTCATATTAAGAGTTCAATTTGAATGAAATAATCATCTACCTGTTTCAAGAAAATTAAGTGAAAGACCAAATTGCATTAGTTTTTAAAAAAATTGGGACCAAATTGAGAGTAAAAAAATTGAAAGACCAACTTAACATTTTTAAACGGAAACATAAATCAAAAGAGTACTTAAACTAAATATCTATTAATATAATTTTTATTTTCCTTCTTATTTTCTTTTTAGTTTTTTTTCACAAATTGTAATAATCTCTCAACTCATATATTTTGTTTTTGTATTTTAAGAAAAAAAAGTTAGACACAAAATTATTTTTCTTTTCATTTCTCATTTATCCTCTTCCTTTTTTGTTTATTGTCTTGATAATGAAAACATTATTTTTTTTTATCTCATTAGCTATTTGTTTATTCATTTGTTACGAATTAGAAAAAAAATGTATAATGTATTTTTTCATAATTGATTTTTAATTGTGACTTAACCATAATATATTTTTCTTTTGATAATTATGTGTCTCAATTTTTTATTAAATTATGATAAATTATTTTTTAATATTATGTACAAAAAATATATATTGATAAAGAATAAAAAAATAAATTTATTATTAAAAAGTGATAAAAAAAGGAAACTATTGATGAAAACAAGATAAATTATATTTCTTCACATATTTTGAAACATTATAATCAAATTGCTTAATAGAGAAGCAATTTTTTAAATCATAATGACGAAATATAAGGATTTCAAAATTATATTATTCTATCCCCTCCAACATTTTTAGTCAAGATTCGCCATTATATATTAGTTTGAGGTTAAGACATGATCATGATAAAAAAAATACTATTTTATTATTGTACTTAAAATTATATATATATATATATATATATATATATATACACCTAAGATAAAAGTAAAGTAAAGTCAAGAGATTTCAACATGATTGAACTTTGCATTTGTGATAGACTTTCTCATAATATATTAATTACATTTTTTTAAGAACATTCACTTTCAATTTACTATTATTTCTTCTAATAAGAAAATATTCAGATTCTGTTGTTTTGTTGTTGATAATTTTTTATTTAGAGATACTAACTTTGGTATTTAAACTTAACATAGATAAAGAATAAAATATGTAACTACAAAATTTAATTTTCATATCAAACGTTTATGAACGAGTTAAGACTCTACATTATTATAAGTTCATAAAGAATATTACATGAAAATATCTATTAAACAAGAAGATAGTCCGGTATTTTAAATATAGCATTGTTTTAGATTTTTTTTTTTCAAATATCAACGTAATATTTTATTAGGGTCAAAATTATAATATAATATTATATTCGTACTTAGTTATGATACTTTTTCCTTTTAGTACAAAACTATGTTAATTCTTTTAGGTAGAGTGTTAGACAAAGAGTGTTGTTGTTAGCTTCTTCCACCACGTTATTTCAAATTACGTTGGGTGTTTCTATAATTTTTTATCCAATTTTTGTTCCATAAATTTGATTACATGTTGTCATCGATCTATGACTGAAACACAAGTTCAAAAAAACGAAAAAATGGACATTTAAAAAAGTTAAAATTTAAAGTTTTACCAGTTAAAAACAGTTATAAATAAAGTTTCTAATAATTTTAAAACTCGTCAGAATTACACATAGAAAAGAAAAATAAAATAATAACAGTTAAAAATCGTTACAAAAAGTAATATGATTTGATTACATTTTATTATATTTTGACGGTTAAAAATCGTCACAAAATATATCACATTTTTTATAGTTAAAAACATTATAAAGTATATCACATTTTTTACAATTAAATATCGTCACAAAATATATCACATTTTAACGGTTGAAACTGTCAAAAATTATTTGAAATATCTTTAAAATATTTTAAAATTCCAAAAAATATTTAGTAACTCATAATTCAACCACCTCTAGTTGCAAACCACTAAAATACACTGAATCAAAAGTATGTAATCCAATCATTCACACATATACATTATTCTATGGTTTACCTAACAAATATTTATCATAAACACTTCCAATATCCCTATCATACTTATAAGAGTTTAAAAAAGAACAACAATTTGTAATTGAAATCATAGGACATTGTTTATAGCCCTAAACTATACACAAATACAAATACTATATTGATACCTCAAACATTATATCTTCTATCCGAGAGAAGTACAACTTGTCTTATAAAAGTAACTCATTTATAATCTCATGTCATCTTGTGATGAAAGAGTCATTCAAATTTTATCTGTGTGAAATGCAACTTGAATCTACACATGGGAAAACATCATTAGGCTCTAGCTTTGCCATACATAATTCTAAAAGTAAATCATTTGGTTGTTGTGTCTAAGCTCCATTATATTTACGTATGTCTACAGGAAATATCATCCTTGATTATGATTAAAAATCACTAGAAAACATAGGTTAAAGTTGGAACTGCGTGAATTTAGTAATTTTAATATAATTTTGTTAAATTTATTTGGCGTTTCAAACACATTTCATGATAGTTTCTTAGTTAACATTGAAACGAAAATGTGTGAAACTGTATAAACAACTCATATGCTATCATGAAATCTTTTTAAAACTATAAAAGAACTTAATAAAATTTGGTTAATAAAAGTATTAAATAGACACAGTTACAAAGTTGAGAAACTAAATTAGATAGAAATTTCAAAAAAAATTAATTTTAATTTTTACTCAAAATTAAGAGACAAAAAACATATTTAATCTATTTTTATTATATTTTTTGAGTATACCGATAAAATTTTTACCTCCAGAAAAATAAATTTACCTTTTTCTTCTGAAAATATTATTTAAAAAAATAAAATAATAATAACATATCATTAATTAACTAATAATAATAATAATCATGGTAATAATGATAATATTATCAAGAGACAGACACGTCCTCTCTTCCTCATCCCTTGCTTTCCACCGCATCCAAAAAGCTTTTACTTCACGCTGACATACACACAAAGCAAAATCCCCTACCCTTCTTCACTGCTTCACCACTTCAAAATTTCACCCCAAAACCCAATCCCTAACTTTTACAATTACAATTACCATCGCCATCACTCTCTCTTTCTCAATCCTCCTTCGGCAATAGAATCCCTCAAACCAACAATTCACACTCTCACACATACAGCAACCAACTTACCGAACCATGTATTTGTCGGAGAAACCGCGTCCAATCGACTTCTACAAGGAGGAAGGTGCGCGCGATATGATGATCGAGGTGGTCTCCAACGGCGAACTGCCGCCGCCGCCGCCGCACCACCCGCCGCCGATGATCCTCGGCGAGAGCAGCGGAGAAGACCCCGAGGTGGAGATCAAGGCCCCCAAGAAACGGGCGGAGACGTGGGTGCAGGACGAGACGCGCTCGCTCATTGGCCTCCGCCGCGAGATGGACGCGCTCTTCAATACCTCCAAGTCCAACAAGCACCTCTGGGAACAGATATCCTCCAAGATGAGGGAGAAGGGTTTTGATCGCTCTCCCACCATGTGCACCGATAAGTGGCGCAACCTGCTAAAGGAGTTCAAGAAGGCAAAGCACCAGGACCGTGGAGGGAGCGGCTCTGCTAAGATGTCGTATTACAAGGAGATTGATGAGATCCTCAGAGAGAGGAGCAAGAACGTGCAGTACAAGAGTCCCACTCCTCCGCCAAAGGTTGATTCTTTCATGCAGTTTGCTGATAAAGGTAGCAGTTCACTCGTTGTAATTCAGCACTTCTGTGAACCGTTAGGTTAGGTTAGGTTAGGGAATCCTTCAATTGAATTATGTTATGTGTGATTTTGTTGCATGAGGTGGAGTTTAGGTCATGAATCTGACTTTGGAGGTGAATTAGTGTGAGGGTTCAACTTCTTCTTACAATGTTGATTTAGTGATAGTTCTGTTGTCTAAAATTGTAGGGACTAAAAGGAATAGTTTCTAGTTGTTGTAAGGACTAAAACGTTCTATTAATTAGAAAGCTCACGGGTAGGGACTAAAATGAATAGTTTCAAGGTGCAAGAACTAAACTGTACTAACCATGTTCTGGTGTTGGGGCTAAAGGAGACCTGAAATAAGTTAGTCTGAAGATTCTTTCGGAATATTGATCACACAACCGTTGTAAGCAAATTACTTGTGAAGCTGCTTCTCTAAGTTTGGCAGGGAGTGGGGATGTTTGATATCTGATGTGGATACTTTTTGACGGTTTGTTTAAAAGAGATGGTGTAAGTGACATTGGTTAAAGCTGAACATTCTGGAATTTCCCAAATTTGACAAATTTTGTCTGGAAACCGAGATACTTCATTATCTCTTTCAAGCATTCTGGTTTGGGGATATTAGGTTGTTTTTGTTTACAAAAATGGATATAGTTTAGGGAAAAACGTAACTGGGGAAACCTAAATTTCGTAGTTGTAATGTAACTGCTTAATGGATTGCATTTTCCAAAATATGACAAATTTAATCCAAAATAATGTCATTTTGGTTTAAAATTGCTGGCACGAGGTGATTGATTTCTATGCATTTAGCGTTCAGTTATTTATGTTTCTTTGTGAAGCACAAATTTGAAGGATTAAAGAAGTTTTCAGTTTCCCTGTATAAGTTTAGTAAGTGTGATTGGAAATCACGTTTATTTCTTGGTTGAAAAGCCTTACCCTTAAGTTGTGAGCCTCAGTTTATATCCATGGATAGCTTGACAGCTGTATCGAATATCTCTGTGTTTGATTTTCACATAGGGCAGTATAAATCTCGACAATTTGAAAGTGGGGTTTAATTTCTATGCAGTACTGTTAAACTATCACTTTGGATATCTGTTGAGGTTATAATTTCACCCATTTCATCTTTAGGAACAATAATTTAATTGGTTATCTTGCTCTACAGGTATTGATGATACTAGCATCTCTTTTGGGCCTGTAGAAGGTATGTCATTGTAATCCAGCTTTCAGCTGCCTACATACATACTCTGTATTGTTGTTTACTCGTGTCCTTCATCATTTTGAATTTCATAACTCACAAAAGGAGTCACGTGGGGTTTTAATCCATCGAGGCATTTTGGTTTAGACTTGATTCTTATACTGGTAAGTAGGTAATATACACCACATCCGAGTAACATAATAAGTGTGGAAGAAAAAATCAGTGTAAGAAAAAACCAAAATGCTAATGTACGTACATGTATTTCATGGAAATTTAACCAACACTACAGACAACTTTTCAGCATTTTAATGCTTCTTTTCAGGTAAATATTAAAAAGAATGATAGGAAGAGCAACATAAATGGTGAAATTTGACCTTGAAGAGTTTGTTGAAATGATAATTCAAATGCTGTACTCTTCAGTATAGTTCTAGTTATCATAATTTACTAGGAACTCTTTCTGCTAATGTGCGGTTCTTATAATTATTTCTTCACATGGTGGGAAAAAATATTGTTGTTGCTTAATGCTTATCATTTAACAGTTTCACTTAATTATAATGTCAAGTACAGTACCCCAAATAATGCGATGAAGTACTCATACTACTTCTTGCTATGCATGACCAGATAAGTGTGTGATTGTATTGGTGGGAGGAAGTATTCATGGGCATATCGCCAAGCGTTATCATTTTTTCTATCATCTGGTGTCTACATTTTGCAGCATTTCAATGCCCAAAACTAGTACTGTCAACATTTTAGAATGAAGATTTTAGGGCCTGTTCTTTTTGAGTAAATAATGTTGCTTTGGGTGAAAACAATCTTGTTATGTTTTGTTTTATCTGTTTCCTATACAACTCTTTGAAACCAGGAAACAAGATGAAAACAAGGTGACAACTTTGTTACTAGAAATGAAAACGGGAAATGAAAATAGAAGTAAACAAGCCCTTAACATTTCTGGAGAGGGGGTCTCTATTAAAAAGAACTTGGACATGCATTTTAGCTCCTTTACCATCATTTTTGCTATTTCATTTACCATAATTCTCAAATACTTGCCATTAGCTACTGGAAGACCAACACTAAATCTTGAGAGAAGTTTGGATCATGATGGGCATCCGCTTGCCATTACCACAGCTGATGCTGTTGCAGCTAGTGGAGTCCCTCCTTGGAATTGGAGAGAGACTTCTGGAAATGGTAAGTTATGTAGGGCTTCATAGTTTGATCCATGTTTGCTTACTCACCAATGAAAGAGAAAATGACTGCAAAAATAAGAAGTTAATCATCGAGTCTTGGTAAATGTACGTTGAGAGCAGTTTTGGTTAATTTTTGGATATAGAACAAAAACATGGTAAAATAAATTGTTATTTCATACCCCAAAACATGGAATCAATTATATTCGGTTCCCCCCTCCCCTCTTTAGCTTAACCAATTCTTCCTACTTTGGCAGGTGGAGAAAGTCAGTCATGTTGTGGAAGGGTTATATCAGTTAAATGGTGTGATTATACAAGACGAATAGGTATTGATGGCACTCCAGAAGCCATCAAAGAGGCAATCAGGGCTGCTTTTAGGTTGAGAACTAAACGCACATTTTGGTTGGAGGATGAGGACCAGATTATCCGAAGTATTGACCGTGAAATGCCTATTGGAAGTTATACTCTTCACCTTGATGAAGGTTAGATTCACTTTATTGGTCTAATTATTGTTGCGATATGTACACATTTGATGGATTTATTTAATTTTAATGTTTACGAACTTTACTCGTATGATGCGGTGCACTTTTGAAGTTCACATGTTGGTTTTGTTATGTTGTTAAAACCGGTAAACTGATTTAATATCTGATATATTAAAACCATAAAAGTGGTTTGCAATTGAACCAGTAGATAATCGATTCGCAGCTGAACAACAATTTTTTTGAAAAGAAAAATTCTTTCTGGATGTTATTTTTAGTTTTTCCTTAGAAATAACAGTATTTGTCATTTTCTTTTGCTTGTTATTTTTAAAGAAATATGATCATCTATGGTTGTCCCTTAAATATTATGGCATATTTGATGTTTATATGTATTTTGATTCTTAAAATCTTACGAAGTATTTTTTTAGGTTTTAGTATTATTAAGTTACGATGTTGTATTTATCTACTTATAATTGCAGGAATGGCCATTAAATTATGTCTCTATGATGAGTCTGAGCACCTTCCTGTGCATACTGAAGATAAGGTATTTTACACTGAAAATGATTATCGTGATTTTCTGACCCGCCGGGGTTGGGTGTGTCTAAGAGAATTTGATGGATATAGAAATATTGACAATTTGGATGATCTTCGACCTGGTGCCATATATCGTGGTGTGAGTTGAAAAGTAGATGGCATGATCAAATTCTCTGGAGAACTATGGTGGGGTCTGTTCAGGTTTTTGATATATGTGCGACACTAACCTGAAATTGTATAAGTTTTACATTTGATAACGCTGTTTATAGTTTTTTGATAGGAAAATTAACTAGCCCTTCTGCACAAAAATCCGTTTCAATCAATGGCGTTTACATGTCTGTAAATATGCATTTGCAGTGACAACATATTATTATTGTCTAGATTTTTTAATGGATCATTTTCGTCAAATTTTGGTATATACTTCTAGTTCTGTGTAGGAACTTTGACGGTTGCTTGAGTTTCTAACGTGTTTGCCTTAGCACAATAGAAGCTATTAACTTCGAACTTTGACAGCATTAAAAATACTTATTTTTTTTTTTGTCATTTCTTACTTTACCTTAATTAGATAAGAATGAGTTCTTAACTCTTTAACATCTTAATATAGACAAAATTTAGTTAATGTATGTAGAAAAATTTTGAATTTTTCAAAACATTGGATTTGATATTCTTTTGTTAGTTATACATTAATTTATTCATATTCGATATCAACAAAACTACAGAGGACTTGACAGATATAGAGTTTTAAAAAATGTATTTAGATTAGTATTTTCACAATCGTAAATTCGGGAATTAATAAATTTATAAATTATTATATTATATCTTACTGTATATATTGAATATTTTAAGTTATTATTATAGTTTTTCTCTAAAATATAAAATAATGATAAGTAATCCATCAGATATTAAATACTTATACAATTTTAAATAAAAGTTAATCACTAAGTAAATAGTTAATTGTTAAAAACATGCAAATTATTTTATTTAATATCATATAAAAATAGTTTATTTAAAACTATTATTATAGAAAATCTCTCAATGATAACAACTAATAATAAATTTTATACTTAATTACATTTTTAATACACTTGTATTTTTAATTGATTCTCTATTATTATTTTTTGTTTGTCCAGTGTTTAAGATATTTCTATTTTCAAATCGGGTTATTACAGATTAATTTTTATACCAAATGAAAATATTTGAGCACTTAAAGTATTTAATTTGAGTTTCTGTTATTTAATTTTTTCGTTAACTAAGAATGTGATTATCATATTTTCCTTCTTCTTGTTTTCTTATACGCACGTGTTATGATGTAAATCGATAATTTTTATCACTTTAATATTATTTTATATGAAGACCAGATGAGACACTAAAACAATAACATCTCCTCAATAGATAAAAAATATAAATAAAAAATACCAAAATTTATCAGTAAATATTAATTTTAATTATCAATTTCCTACTTATAGTGATTCATCATTAGACTGAATATATCAAATCCTGAAATCATTGTGATAATTTTAGTGGTATACCATTATTTTTTAAATTACATATGAAAAATAATCCTTTCAAATAATTACGAATAATAACAAATTGAAAATATATTATCTTCTATATTGAAGAAATCAATATTAACAAATAGAATTGAGATTCCTTCGCCGAGATCTGATCATCCAATAGTGTATTGAGATAGTGTGCTGTAAAGAATTTTTTGTCTTTCTGCATATTATTATATCTACTTGTCAAATTTGATAACAGTAATGGAAATTTGAACATAGGTAAGATAGTTTCAGAAACACATACGAAATTTGTACACACAGACACTCGCATAGTACATAAAATAGAGTTAGAGGGAAAGAAATTATAGAATGTGATACTTTTGGTGGAAGAAAGGAAACAAAAGTACGTTTCCCTTCTTTCCCTCTAACTAGTGTTTTTTCACTGTATTTCGTATGTGTTTTTGAAACTATCTTTTTCCCTCTAACTATTTTATGTACTATGGGAGTGTCTTTTCACTGTATTTCGTATATGTTTCTGAAACTATCTTACGTATGTTCAAATTTCCATTACTGTTATCAACTACCTTATTTGCTTATTTTACTGCTTTTGTTGTTCTCTGAATAAACACAATTAAAGTAAGTTCGAATAAGTTAACTTATATATAAATTATATATAAATTAACTTATATATAATTTATTTTCATTTTTAAATAAAAACTCATTTCATTCTCTTCTTTTTGAATACTCATACAAAACTTTTTCTACACACTGCAGTTAAATGTCCACAAAATTGTGGACATAAATAAACCACGCAAGTTAAAGGATTTGCGGGTTATTGCAAACTTGAGTTACTTTGGTTTCATATTTAGAATTAGATTTACCCAACGATTTCGTTCACTCGTATCTAAACAATTACTCCTAACAAATTACTTTGACACACAATTTGATCCTAACAAATATTTTTAGATCCTTAGTTTCAACAACTAGAATGATTCATATCTTATAAAACTCAAATGATTGATGAATTCAGCCTCTGAAGAACAGGAAGAATTCTTGAGATGGCAATTCTTACAGCCACAACAAGTCACATACGGAAGGAAGGATTAAAACTACGTACTAGTTGACACACACAGTAGTACACACATATAACATTGTGAATAGAAAATTCACTGCATGACCTGAGAGATAGGGACTCCTCTACTGTTCATCCCATTCGTCATTCTTGTATGATACGAGTGTGTCAACCTTGTGAATCTGAACGGCCAAAACAAAAAAAAATCAGTAATATGTAAATTAAATCAAGTATGTCAGTAAAATAAATTAACCAAACCGTGGATTTAAATTTACCTTGGTATCGAAGGAATGCAATTTCACCATTTGTGGATTTGCAATAAGTTTTGGATCGCTTTCGATCCAAGTGAATGGAACTGCTACATCGGTGTCAGTGTACGCTAACACATCAAAAACACCTGAAAGAAGATAGCCATGCTAAGATAGGAGATAAAAGAAACGTTGAATGAATAGTAAGAAGATGAAAAGCAGAACGAGATGCATGTGGTCCTACAAGGTTCGTCCAGGCAAGGTAAATAGGTGATACTTGAAGCAATCTGTCTCATAATCGCTTGTATCTCTCTCATGATTTCTTTGTCACTCTTTTCTCGAGAAACACTGAAAGTTTAAACAGCAGGAAAAACAGTAAAAGTTTAAACACAAGGAAAAACACTGGAAATTCTTTTGAGGAAGCAATTTAGAATGAGAGTTAGGCCCTGTGTAGATAGGTGCACTTTTCAGGAAGCACTAAAAGAGTAAGAATTTAAGGCCAAATAAGGCACATTTGTTGTCAGAGAAATAGGAAGACAGAGTCAACGTAAATGTCAAATACATGAGTTAAAATTTAACTTAAGAGAAACCCAGTTTACTCAGAAGTGTTTTTGAGCAATGTGAAGTTTATTTACTGAACAACACTTTAGTTATATGGTTACCCACCCCTTCTCAACAACTTCACCGTCAGTCTCAATGCTGAAGTTCCACCTCTCAAGCACTTCACTGGTGGCCTTGCTCATAATAACAAGGACCACCCTCTGCAACTTGCCAGCCTCAAGCCATTCTTTGCAACATTCAAAAGTAATGATCAATAAGAATACCAAAACTGAACTGAACTGCTACTAAAGCTATAAGAAAACAAGTAAACCCCAGCAGTGACTCAAAAATCCAAACTATTTCTTAAAATAAAATTTTAGACCCCCTGCTACACCTGATACTGTGACCAATTAAATCCAAAAAAAAAATAATCCCCAGTTAACCAATGAATTTTTTCAGTATCTCCACATCGGAGAGAACCACAACGAAAGGAGAAAATCAGTAGTTACCAGAGAGCTGAGCAGTTAGATTGGTTATAAAGGATTTGACACCCTCATCTTCAGTGAGCAACATGGGGAGCCCATATTTCTTCACCTTCACAAAGCTTTCTTCCGGATAAACTCCACGATTGTAAAGAATGCTGATCAAATCCCCATGTTAAAAACATCACAAAACTTCAAGCCACTCGCATGAATTGAAATGTGAAAAACAAAGACAAAAAAAAAATTGCAGGAGAGAAGGATCAAACCTGTTGGCAGCATATCCTGATTGGAAAAAAAAAACCAACAAATAACTCAGACTTCAGTTTATCCATTCCAAAATACACTAAATATGCACCAAAAGAATCAGAGAGAAGGGAATACCGAAGAACTCGCTAACGATTGCTGCGGAACCACGAAGAGTGATTATGTCTTTGGCAACTGTTCTTGCAGCCATTCCCTTTGTTCGGTGTCTACTTTCCAACAAAGAAAAAACGTTTAAGGTTTAGACTTTGGGATCACTTGATTGCGTAGAGAAGAAAAATGAGAACGATTTTATCTGGTGAGCGTAGTGACTACTGGTTTGGAAAGGGGAAAATGATGGCAATAAATTAGGGATTGGAAGTGGAAAAGAAACTTGACGGGGAAGCGCCATAACGGCTAGTTTCTTTTTTTTTTGGTAGTGGCTTGTTATTGGGCCTTTCTGGATCCATGGTGGCAACGTCAATATTGTTTAAAATTTCCAATTTAACGGTCATGTTAAAGGAATCGCCTTTTCAGATTCCCCATCCCATTAATTTTGAGTGCAAGTCTACGTGTGCGTCTGTGTTACACGTGTGTTCTCGTGATACTAATATTTTATTTTATAGATTTTATTTCAGGATCTTGTCAATTAATGTTGAAAAGATAAACAAAATTAAAATTTATTAGTATAATATAATATAAAACACATTACAAATTCATAAAAAAATGTAATTTTATGTATTTGGATAAGTTTAGTTTTTTTTTAAATACTCTTAAGTTACTAGTATTCGCTTTTCTACAATTTTTTTCTTACATCGAGAAACTTAAATAACTAATTAAAATATGCATAAATATTAATAATTCATGATGCGCATTTATTAATGTTTTAGCAAAAGAAATAAAGATTCACCTATCTCTATTTTTATGCATATTTTTTCTTTCAAGTTCTTTTGGTTTTTATTACTCATCAAACTTTTCATTTAATTTATGCTCTTTGTCACGTTCTAAACAGTTACTTAAAAATTAGACCCCTAATTTTTATATCAGTACTTTAATTATAACCTTTATTAACGTTAAACTTAACTACCTAAATTGTTTAAGTCCTGATTGATATTGGACTAACAACAGCGCATGAAAATTGAAGAAAACTGATGAAGATAATTGCTAATACGTAAATAATAGGATTTTATTACTATTAGGTTAAATTGAACATGTCATCCGTCAGCAAATTACACAATCGTAATACATGTTGGAAGAAAAATGAAAGATCTGGTTGTGTAGTCTCCTACATCTCGATTCCCAAAAAGCCAAAAATTGATATCACTGAAATATCGAAATTGAAACAGAAAATTTGGCATCTGATTTAGTTTGATGGGTCAGAGAAAAAGTTGTTGACAGATGGCATGATCTGAGGGGTCCTCCCACGAACATACTTCCTCAGACCATGTTGTGAATATTTCTCTCCCTCCTCAAAGTTATCAAGAACTCCTGCAGCTCTGTTGCTCTTGGTCACCCTGAAATCATCAAACCATAACCAAATTCAACAACACACACCACAACAAATAATTATAAGAGTTATGATAGGTTAAAAAAAATTATTTTATTATTTTATTTTAATTCAAAAATAAAAATTTAATTTGTTTTAATTATATTTTTAGAAACTTTATTAAATTTTTCAAAAGTTTTTTTTGTCAAGAGTTAATTTTTCTAATTATAAATATATTAAGAATTCAACTTTTAATCTAATTTAAAGACTAAATTATTCTACAATGATTTGAGATAACGGATGAATTATATGTTTACAAAATAAAAATTTCACCGAAATAAATTTCAAGAACTATTATGATATTATTATAATATTATATTAAGAAATATATTTTAAGCAATTTAATTCTACAAAATTAATTTATAAAGTGAGATTTATACTCAATTATATTACATAAATACATACGCCTGACATTATATTAGTAGGTGATGATATTATAATGTTATTAAGTTAATATATAAAATAAAATTATATTTATTAAAAATAAAGTGAAATATTTCAGAAAATATGGAAGAATAATCGTGAATAGATAAAGAAGAAGAAAAGAAGGAAAAATAGACAATTTTATAAAAAAATTTAAAAATAAATGTTAATTTTAAAAAATTTAGTGAATAATTATATTTTAAAATATAAAACTAATATTTTAAAATGTAAACAAAGAAGAAATTTTTTTATATATTATTATAAATATTATAAACTGTATTATCTGATCGATACGAGAATTCTAAGTAATAGCATAACAACTTTAATGAAACATTGAACCTGAAGAATGAAAAATGAAACTATAATCAAACAAAAACATGAAACCATACCTGACTTCAGGATTGGTGGTTATATTCCTGACAAGTTGCATACCGCAGATCCCAACAGCTACACCAACAGCAGCGAAGAGTGGGTATACCTATTCACACGTAACAAGAACCAAATCAAAACAAAGAAGATTATATATATTATTCACACGTACATCATCAATGTTCAAAAAATGCATGCACCAGTTTAACCAACTTTAATATATATATTATTCATTCCTTCGGAATTAAGAAAATTATTTCCTTAGTTCATGTTAAGGAACAAAAACTCTAAATGCGATACAAGAATATATACAAAAAAAGAAAAAACATGTACGTTTGGGAACAGAAAAGAACCTCAGGTTTCAACCATCTGTTGGCGGCCATGGTGAGAAGAGAAGTTGCAGAAAAGAGAAATTTGAACGGAGAGAGAAACAAACAAGAAACAGGCTCCGCTTCGAAGGAAAGTAGAAGAAGAAGGATGCGGAGCAAAACTGAATGTGGCAACACGTTTATATGTGTGAATGCGATGCGAAAATCATGGCCTTTTTATGGTCGATGCAAGAACCCTATGAATTTGGCTACCAAATTCAAAAGAATTGGTCAACACCGACTCTTTAAATTGATTGTTTTTCTTGAATTGTAAGTGAATGAACGGTTGGGTTGCTACTTTCTTGGTTCAATTTGGACTCTTCCTTTTTTTGAATATTATTATTTTTAAATAATTTTTTAACTATTAAATTTTGACTGATTTCTTTTGTAATATTATGAGTTAGTTTTAAAATATTGAGAATGAAAAAATAAAAAATTATTTAAAAAATGTCATTTCATGTTAATGTTGTAAAAGAAAATTGTCAAAATTTAGTAGTCAAAATATCATTGTTTTAATTTTTATTTTCTATTTTTAAATCTTGTTTCATTATAGTTGCATCGGCCATGATGGAACTTTCTTTGAAGAATACATTTTTTTTTTCTTTTTTAAATAAAAAGTAGAGCATTCTAAATATGCATGTAATAAGGTGGAAGAATCGTACTTGAACACCTTGTCTATGTGTATGACCATGAACAAGCTGTGAAAGATATCAGGCCGTGTATTTTTAAAATATTTTGTTAACTGGCGTGATCAAAATGTTTTCAATATTTGTTTTACTAGAGAATTAAATATGGTTTTGTTCATTCTTCCATCGTAATTTTTATGATTTATCTTAAAATGGAGATATTTTTATTTCTTATTCTGAAAAATGTAACTTTTTTTTATCAAATTTACGTATGTTATAGACAAAAGTTTTATTAAAATTACAATTAAAAAAAAAGATAAGATATTTTTAATTCAAAATAAGGGGAGCAAAACAATATGCTAACAAAACATTATATTCAAGTATTTATTACAAAAGAAATATTTTTATTGTCTTAAAGAAAAGAAAATGTTTTATTGTCATATAAAATATATTTTATATTATCAGGCAAGAACAAATTATTATCATTGTAATAAATTTTAATTTTTGCAATAACTGCTATAAAATCATACTTATCATAATTTTTAATTAATTGATAATATAAATACTTTTACACTGAAATTGTATAGAAACTAATCTCACGTTTTTATTTTAATATTTGAGACTAAAATTGCATAATAATCCTTTTACGAAAACAGTTAAATGAAAACTGAGTTTGCATGTACCAGTGGAAAATACAATGCTCTGTAAAAAAATGAAAACGGCTAAATTTATTTATTATATAATTAAATTTTAATTAAGTAATCAATTAATTAAGGGTGGTGTCGTGGTGTAGTTGGTTATCACGTCAGTCTAACACACTGAAGGTCTCCAGTTCAAGTCCGGGCGACGCCAATTTGTTATAATTATTTTTGTTTTCCATTTTTTAAATCTAAATGAATTATTTAAAAAGAAAAGTTACAAAACAAATTAAAATGATTTTGTCAAATATTGAATTAATTAAGGGTGGTGTAGTGGTGTAGTTGGTTATCACGTCAGTTTTACACACCGAAGGTATCCGGTTCGAATCTGGGCGACGCCAATTTGGTATAACTACTTTGTTTTTTCTTTGTTTTCTCTTTGTTTTTTTAAATCTAAATGAATTATTAAAAAAAAAATTAATCCCGAGACATATTTCTTTAAGTGTAACATTTCGGAACCACCTATGACGACTTTCATGTTTAATTAGTTCTGTTTTGAATTCAAAACCAAATTATCCTTTGATTTCGACTTTCTGGAAGTTTCTGGATGTTTTAAATTCGAACCCTGTGTAGGTATGAATGTAGAAATAACCCATAGCATAATTCACATAGTAGTTTTAGTCACAACACAGTTGTCAAATATTGAGAAATCTAAAATGGAAAATTGTTATGAAGGAATAGATCCTTGTTTGACTTTGCTTCCTACTGTATAATAAACCTAGAAAATTGTATTTGTTGACCAAAATTCCTTAATTTGTGTTTTATGTTCCTCTTTGTCACAACGTTTCAAATTAAAGTTGGTGTTTGAGCTGTGAGTTCATGTTCCATGCCCTCTTAGTATGTGACAATAAAAGAATTAGAAGACATTCATAATTGCAGCATATGATAATTGATTCACAGAACATGAACACTGATGTCAAGCATCACGCTCAAGCTTCACCATTTCAATACATAACACATGACATCAAATAGGTGAATATAATAGAATTAATGGAAACAAGTCAACCAAACAAGTGAATGATAATTGAAAGAATAAGGTTTAATTAGTGGGATAGTATCACTTTGGTTCAGATGTATCAGTTTGGTATTCGTGTGTAAATATGTGTTAATCTAGTCTCAACTTTTGAAAAAATGTCTTAATCAGGTTCTTTTTAGACAAAAATTACTAAAATCATTAACTTAATTAATGACTTTTACCACTAAATTTTGATATAAATATTAATATTTAATTTTATAAGTCATTTTAAATATCAATACTGTTAACCGTATTAATAATGTTTTGCTGAAGAAGACATAATTGAGACATTTTTTCAAAAATTATTATTCAATTGAGACATTTTTAAAAGCGAGTATCAAACTGACACATCTAAATGAAGTTGAGTATCATACAACTAATTAAACCAAAGAAAAAACAATGATAATTAAGCTCTTTGATAATTAGTTATTTTAAATTTCAGTATATATATATATATATATATATATAATTATGATGCTACATTATCGGAAGAAATCAAACTATACTAGAAGAACATTTTTTAGTGTATAAATTGTAAACTGATTAAAAATATTTCCGATATAACGTTTTTATTTCATTGTCTAATCCACTGTTTCACCCCATTCCTCCATCAACCTCCTTAAAACATTAAAATAAGCTTAAATTTCATTAAATATTTTCGAATCTGATTGTAATATATTTCAATTTAATTTATCTTTATTCATAATGTTAATTACGGTTTAAATTGCAAAACATTGTTTTATAATTTATAAACCTTCCTTTAAAATATTAAAATCTAATACTACAATTTTAAAATGTTGAAGTTAAATTTAGTTAAAAAATGGTAACTTCCTCTGAAGTTTTAGTTGACGATACAAATGTGGTCTCACCAAATACATTGATTATGTCAGTCTCTTGAATTTTTGTGAAATAAAATATTGTTTTTCTTTATGCATGTCATTGATAATGTCATAGAACAATCTAGAAACTGCACTGTCTATTTTAAAACACTCTTTACTATTTTCTCCATTACCCTATATTTATTTATCATGGAATATTTATCTCTTAAAATTTACGGGTAATTATAAATATTAAATATTTGAATACCACTTTCACACCTCTTATAGGAATGTATTTGACAGCAAATAGAATTAACTGCAGTTTTAAATGAATATGATTCATAATGTTAATGAAGGTTTGAATTGTAAAACATAGGTGTTAAAAAGAAAAACCTTATTTAACACCATTCGAAACTTGACAAGTCTCGGCATAAAAACAGCTCAAACCCCGAATATTCTTTAATTCCAGTTTATAATTCCGGCAACAGCTACCAAACATAATTAAAAAACATATAAAGTGTTAAACAGCAGACACACTTTCATTTAAAAAAAAAACATTAAATATTTAATAAAAGCATTAAAGAATTTTGTAATTTCAACAGATGAAATAGACTTAGTTACATACTTTACCATTACTTTTTCTTTTTACTTTTACATAATTTCTGAATTTAATAAACGTTACCATATGAATTTTAAGATTATTCACCTTTTACATTTATGATGACTGATTTTCAAATAATTAACGATATGATGATGAATGAAATTAAACTTCCAATTTTCGTAAACTTTACCATTGAATTTTCTATATCTTAAGTTTTACTATTAAATTTTAAATTTTCAAAATCTACCACATAAAGTTGACATATTTGTAGTTTAATGTGAACTTCTCCTTTTTAGAAGAAATTAAATTAGTTACTTAATACATATACTAAAAATTTTATACATATGTACATTACTTAATACATATCTTAGTTTAATTTTTGATTAAAGCAATGATTATTAGGAAGGTCCAAAACCAAAATGATGCAGCCAAGTGTCTTTATTTCTAGATGGTAACCAACGTTGAACCAGGGGCAACCCTTGGTTTTCATTTTCCAATGCAACTAAATCAGCGGCTCCAAACTACCGCTTTTTCTTTTCTTTTTCTCCAAGCAGAACGGTCACGGTTCTCACGTGATCATCACGTGACTCACCGCTTCTTCAGACATAAACCCTCCTTTAAATACCTCTCCTTAACCCTTCTTTTTCTTCACCAAACCACTCTCTAATTACTTTCTATCTCTTTTCAAATCTCATTCCAACTCAAACACTCTCATGGGTAACCACTGTTCTATTCTTCTTCGTTCTTTCTCAGCTTCTTGTATCTTTTCTTCAACACTCTGTTTTTAATGCTCTTTTTGTTTTTTGTTCTTCTATTGAGCAGCATCAGACAAGAAGATTAGGATCGGTATCAACGGTAATTGGTTTTCTTTCGTGTGACTTTTGGTCTTGTTTTTTTTTTTTTTTTTTTACTTGGTTTTTTTTTTTTTTTTTTTATTTAT
>Ga0214545_1002196_pt1 | contig 37547 bp, 17 predicted proteins | sample CNSS4metaG_FD_160064 | JGI IMG/M metagenome (GOLD analysis project Ga0214545, IMG submission 160064) | Root nodule microbial communities from cowpea collected in UCLA plant growth center, Los Angeles, California, USA - CNSS4 | ecosystem: Host-associated > Plants > Roots > Nodule | place: USA...
TTTGCTGTCACTAATTCGATTAGCAATTTACCTAATCGATTATCGTGAGTATATTTTCACTTACTTTGTACCATACTCACAGCTAATCCATTAGTTAAAAAACTAATCATATGCAGAATTACACAGCGGGCCTGAAATACATTTGATAAAGAGAAGCTAATTGCCTAATGCATATCCTAACTGGACCAAGCTATGTTTTATCCTAGATCAGTAGACATCATCAAAACTGTTCTTCATTTATGGATGAAAGACTCCTCCTTCCAACATTTTTATTAAAATTGACATTTTTATTAAATATTTTTGAAAATATTTTTAAAACTAACTTTAACTAATTAGTGAATTTCATTTAAATAAATTACTTTCAATCAAATTTTTATTAAAATTAAATTCGTCGTTTCATACCAATTTTAGTTAAAATAGATCAAGTATGTAAAAACAATTAAATTTATTAATATAGATAAAATTTGCATATAAAAATTTACATATATAATTATTAACTAAACAAGTTTAGATGATATTATAACCCACAAACAAATTGATCAAATGATAAAACTATAAGAAAATTTCTATATGGTAACCAATTTTAGTGATAAAAAATAATTAATCATTATAATGATTAATTTAGATACTAATTTACAAAACTAAAAATTATTGATTACTAAAATAATCACTATTATAAATAAAAATTAAAATTAGTTTGTAAGTTGGTCACTAAAATTAATTACCAAACTTTTGACTACTAAATGAATTAGTTTCTAAATTGATCACAAAACAAAAGATATTATCATTTTATTATTAGTTATTTTATTTTATATATGTATTTTGGATATAAATACATATTTGTATGACTAAATGAATATTTTGGGGCATTACAAGCCTTACCAAAAAGAGGTGGTTTTCATCCCTTAATTTCAATGTTTAAATAATATCAAATCAACAATATTTACCTTAATAAAATAATTATATTTGTGTCACATTTAATTATTTAACTAAACTATTATTAAGTGAAAATGTTAACAAAGGAATATATTCAAAATTATATTAGTACGTGTTAGTACTATTTTGTTTCAAGTTTAATGAACCTTGAATATTAAACTCTTAAAAACAACCTTGAATAAAAACATTAGTTATTATACATTCAAAATAAATTTCATACGTTCGAAATGATTTATTTATTTGTGACAATCTTGATTATTATATAAATTATATATTTTAAAAAGACATAATTGTTTTTTAATCTTATTTATTGTATTTTGTTTAATTTGATTATTTTATTAATAAATGTTCTGTGATCTTAAGTCTCTCAATCTTAAAATGCAACAATGTAAGCAATTTGTCTGAAAACTCAATATGCTCATTTTATAATTTTTCATTACTTCTCGACTACAAATACAAATTAGATCATGCTTAAATTAAAATGATTAATGTTTACGTATTAATTTTATTTGGATAAAAAAATGGTTATATTTAATTACATGGTTTATTACCAGGACCAAATTAAATAAAAGGAGTAGTAGGATTGAAAATATAATTACATTTTAAAAGAAGTATTTATTTATTTATTATAAATCTTAATTATGCTCATGGAGTAATTTGGAGTGGCAAAGACATGAATTTATGTTGTTTATAGAAATGAAAACAACCTTTTTTTCCAAGAATGGCCCCCAAAAGAAAACAAAACATCCTCTGCATCTCTTTCTCAGTTCTACCTTTCCTTCCCTACAAACCAATAAAGGCAAACAAAGGTAGAAGCTACATCGCAGTGTCATATATCACAAAAAAACCTTTTATGTGTTACTCTTCAACATCATTCTCCAAAGGGGAAGAACTAAGGAAACATCAAAACCGAGAACGGATTATAACCACTCTCTCATTCTGAACCGTTTTCACTCAAACCACACACAATTCTCGTAAGTGCTTTTCATCGTTTTAGTCTTTCATTTGTTACTTCCTAGCGCTGTTTATCTCTTGCACAATCGTCACACACTATGCTACAATAACCAATGCCGTTGACCCACTTCACTTCTCTATGATCTTCTACTTTCTCTTTTGTTCTATGCTCTTGTCTTGCTTCTATCACTGCCGTGCTTTTTTCTCTCTTGTTTTTTCTTCTTTCCGCGTTCTCGAAAAGCCTTCGGATTTGGTGTCCCTCGTTTCGTTTTCACCACCCCTATTCCGGGTCCAGTTTGATTGATGTGTTTCCATCCACTCTCACACGCCGCTTCTTTTTCGATCTTCTGGTTTTGGATGTAGACAACCCCAGTTTGTGTGCAGATTTTGCCTTCAAAAAAGTCGCAAACTTTCGCTTTTTCAACCAACGTTGAATGTGATCACAGATGCTCGGTTCATCCACGCACTGTTTTTCTTACCTGTAAAGCGCAAAACTGGAGCTTCTAATAAACTGATATTATCATTATTCCTCAGAACAGAAGAGAAAGATGCACCTAGCCTTTTTTCTAAGCTCTTTCTTTCTCTCTTTTTTGGTATATTCTATAACACAACTCAATTTTCTTTTCCTTTTCTTTTTAATATTTTAAGTACTCAGAAGCTGTCTCCGTTTCCCCTGCAACTGGTTCTTAAATATTGCCGTTGAAAACTATTCAAAACTAGTTTATTAACATTTCAAACAATAAACTTAGTTTTCTCGTACAATAAAGAAAAAAAAAAACACCCGTGTCCAGACCCATTTTGTTGTTTTTTCTCCCTCGATGACTTACCAAAATTTCCAACTTTAATTGTAAAAAATCCCCACATGGATTTAGATAATCCTGCTGTTGCTTTTTAACCTCCGGCACCCGCGTTCCCATGCCATTTTATTGTTCCTGATCATTTGCTGTTGTCTTATTTGGTTCAGTTGGAGAAAAGCAATGAGAATGGAGTTGAAGAAGAAGATATCCAAGGTATGTATGCACTACAACTACACAATCAACCCAAATGACCTTTCTATCTTCTACTTGTGGTCATGATACATGTTCTTTACGATCTCTCTCACCCCATCTTTTTGTTTTTCATATTCGTGTCACAGTCGTCATGGCCAAATTTTAATGTAAGGAAGTGGCTCAATAAAAGGAGCAACGGTGATAGCTTTCACTCAGATTACTCTTTACCAGGTAAAGATTTTCCTTCTATTAGTTTTCCCCCTACGGTTTTGAACTATTGATTTGATTTTCTTGGGGTGAAAACATGGATTTCTCGACCAGTTCGAGGGACAGATTGGTGGTAGTAGATGGGTTAGTGTAGTGTGATTAGACATGGTGATGGAACAAAAGGAAGTGACTTTGATAAGGGTGCCCGAAATTTGTTACCGGGGCCCCGTGTCCCATCTGGGACGTTTTCCATGAACCTGCCACGTGGGTGGCTAATTTTCAGGAATTCAATTCGGCCTATGATCGTTGTACCTGCTGCAATCACAAACCCACACGGTTTTAGGTTTCTTGTAGGGTCCTTGTTTAGGAAAAAAAAAATACATAAACTAGTGTTTGTTTTTGTTTATTTTAGTACTGATTTTGGTTATGGTGATTATTTCAAAGAGGGGTGGCTGATGGATTCCACAAACGAATTGAAACATTCCGCACCGGTGAAGGAGGCGCCACCTGTCAGTGACATCGACACGCTCAACCTTAGGTAAACATAGCCATCATACCCATTTGAAGTATGAATGTGATGTTATCTGTTGGGAACTAAAATTAGTGCTACCTTTTAGTAAAATTTTGTTGAGTCGGAAAAGATGACTGAGGTTGTGGTTTTTAGGATGTTCGTGGGGACGTGGAATGTGGGAGGAAAGTCACCAAACGAAGGATTGAACTTGAGGGAATGGTTGATGTTGCCTTCACCAGCTGATATCTATGTCATTGGGTATGTTATTTTATTTTCTTCTTCTCTCTTTCTTCACAATACGAGTTTCTTTTCAAAACTTCCTTCTTTACTCACTTCAAGGAAGTGTTTTAAATCTCAACCAGTACACACTCTGTACTCATAATTACACTGTCAGTTTTTTCACCTGTTATTCTTTTATAATTGGTTATGGTCTCAAAAAGACCTCCTATATCTCGAAAGAGTAAATTAATGTAACTTACAATTTTTATTATTTATCTTACATAATTTATTAAAGATAAAATAATTAACAATATATTTAGTTGGGTTGAGTTAAACTTAAAATTTGAACCGTTTTATCTCAGTATTTTCTCTTTGGCTACCGGCATTTTGCACGAAGTGAAACGCATGTTGAGTTGATGAGCTTCGCTGGATGAACCACCATCCACGCAAACCAAACATGGTCACAGCTCATGATAACGTGCATTTGCGTTTTATCTTTTGGCCAAGTTGACCGTTTCGTCCCTGATAATTCTAGGGACTTGAAATAATGTCCATGTGAAAATCATTTTGCTCCATGACTTCCTACAAATTCATGTCTTTCTTTTGGATTGAGGAGTAATATAATATACTAAATTTTGTTTTCATTACATTGCACCATAGGTTCCAAGAAATTATACCTCTAAACGCAGGGAACGTGCTTGGGCCAGAGGATAGTGGCCCAGCAACGAAGTGGCTAACTCTGATTCGTGAAGCCTTGAACTCTAACACTAGTGAAGAAAGTGAAGAAAGTTGTAGTACATTATGTAGCCCAAGTGAACATGAACAACAACACTATTATTGCCTTGCAGCAAGTAAACAAATGGTGGGTATCTTCTTGTGCGTGTGGGTTCGTGAGGATCTTTACAAGCATGTCACCAATTTAAAAGTGTCTTGCGTTGGTAGAGGCATCATGGGCTATCTGGGAAATAAGGTTCGTTCATTCCTCTAATTTCCTTTCATGGATTATTCAGTTTTCTTAATTAATTTCCCTTCTCGTGTTAGAATGATGATGTATGTGATTGCTTATCACTTTGATTTTGTTGGTTAATCAACAGGGTTCAGTATCAATCAGCATGACATTGTACCACACGACGTTTTGCTTTGTTGGTACCCACTTGGCCTCTGGAGAGAAAGATGGTGACGAGATTCGAAGAAATTTAGACGTATCAGAGATCTTAAAGAAAACTAAATTTTCTCACTCATTCAAAGCTCTTGGTCAAACACTCCCTCCTCCTGAAACCATATTAGAGCATGAGTATGTTCTTTCATTCCAATTTCAGAAATAATCTATTAATTTTCTATCAATTACCGTAAGTTACTAATGACCCTTCATTTTTTTGGTATCTGCAGTAAGATTATTTGGCTTGGGGATTTGAATTATCGCCTTGTTGCTGGTTATGATGATACACTTGAACTACTGAAAAAGAATGATTGGCAGGCCCTATTAGAAAAGGATCAGGTAATCTCATTTATTTTCTTTTGTGTCATTGATCAGGTCAATTTATAATATATAAGTGGATGCAAATTTTATTTTAGAAACTGGTTTTTTAGGGTTGACAGATAATAATATTTTTGTGGTGTTCTTACCATTTTGTTGTTTTCATTGTGTTGTGACAGCTGAGGATAGAGCAAAGAGCGGGTAGAGTGTTCAAAGAATGGAAGGAAGGGAAGATATACTTTGCTCCAACTTACAAATACCTATTTGATTCTGACCAGTATGTTGCTCAAACAAACAAGTCCAAGGAAAAACGACGAACACCGGCTTGGTAAGATTTAATATATAGTAATAAACGTTTGTGTTGAAACCAAAACTCTTCTTATCCACAACAGGAATGTCATTATATCATGTGCATTATTGCCGTCTGTTTTGTGTATGCTGTGACGTTCAGTGATGCCAAGTTGAGACGACCTTTTGCGATTAAGATATCTCTAGTTGAACATAATTTTCAACCATGCTACGCATAATTAAGCAACTTCACTTGGTTGGTACGTAATGAAATACCATTTGCAATTCTTTATGAACCACCCTTTGAAAAGGATTTCCCTGTGGTGCATAATATATTTGCAACTGTGCATTTCTTTAATGCTCAGAATTAGTCAACCACAAGCAAGTGATTCAAGCAATAATAAAGTAAAATCATTGGCTACGGTTTATGACATAATCCAAAATGGTGAGTGAATGATGGGTCGCGGGGAAACACTGTATATTCTATACCATCCTTTTCTACGTATAATTTTATATAAACCAGATGAAACCTCCACCAATTATCATCGGCCAATCTAAAAAATCTCACCATAACAACACAAACCCATCTTCATCAAACACTTTTCTTTTGAATTAACTAAGTTAAATGATGCCATAACCGACCATCTTTTTTTTTATTATCATGCATCTCATCAATAAAAAAAAGAAAAAAAACTACATGGTTAACGAATCAGAATCATAATTTATAAAACATCGATGCAATAAACGATGACATGTGGTGGAACAACATCGTACACATTGTTTATAATGTCAAAGTATGGATTATGATTTTACTGTTGAAGTTATTTGTGTTTGATGGATGAATGGTGAGAACTGAAGTGAAGTTGTTTGTGTGGGACAAAACAAAAGGTGCGATCGAATTCTGTGGAAAGGAGAAGGCGTGGAGCAGTTATGGTACGTGAGAGGAGAGTCGAAATTCTCAGACCACAGGCCAGTGTATTCACTGTTCTCGGTTGATGTGGACATGAGATGTAAGAAGCTAGGATCCTATGTTGGTGCATCAGAGAGTGGTGGCTCAATCTCAATGTCAAGGTCATGCTCCTCTAGAACCATCACAAACGCTGCCTTGTCCTCTTCTTGTTTTGCTAAAGTTCAGGCAGAGGAACAACTATTGTTACTAACCAGGGAACATAGCCACCGCACATGCAGGATTCTGAGTTAGGACACAGGAATAGGATACTATATATATATTAAGTGGTGACCAGTGACCACTTTCCCAGGAAGAAAAGTAACACACAAGTGACACGAGCATCGAGTTGCCGCGGCTCGCGGTGTGTCCTGACAAGGTTCGGGTTCTGTGTTCCTCACTTTTTTTTTTATTGTTGGAACAGAGGATTCAATTCATTAGTATTTTATGCTGTAAAAAGTTCACATGCGCCCACCCTTCTGGCTTCCCAAGCTAGCAATGATCACGGGAATTTGAATTCTGTGCTGAGTTTATGGTGTTCTTTTTCTGTTGTGTCTTCAATGTATTCAAATTTTTTTAATGTACGAACATCAGAGGAACTATACAAAAAATTCAGCAAAGATTCTGAACTCAGAGGCGGAGGAAGTGCAGAAAGAGATGGCTTTTTTTCTGAGCTTTTGGTGAACGATGAGGTTGCTATCTTCCAAATGTTTGGTTGGTTAGTCTATATTTTGATGGGCATTTGAAGAAATTGTAAATCAAATTGTTTATTACTTTTCCTATTGTTGTTCAATACAGTGTATCGAATTTTGTTATGTAAAAAATCTATACCAGCTTAGTATGATACTTCTCATGTCTTTGCAGCCAAATAAATCCTTTTATGAGTTTTAGGTGTCATGCCAATTTTGTTTTATGTACCCAGTTAGTCTTTTTTTTTTTTTTTATTTTTTAATTTTTAAAAAATTAATTTTTTTTAATTATTTTATGTTTTTTTTTTTTTTTTCCCTGTTTTTTTTTTTTTTTTTTTTTAATTTTGAATATTTAATAAATTAATTCATTTTAATCATATGATGTTAGTATTAGTAATAATGATGATAAAGTTTCACATAAAGTGGCTTTAGAACGCAATCTCACTATTAACTCAATCACGTAATAAGCGAAACTAGGATGTCATATTGTATATAATTCTTATCGTGATCACTAAACGACAATATAGTGAACTTTGGGTCCAAAAAGCAATATGCTATGAGTTGAATTTGTAGAAGCCTTTAAAAGAAAAGTAAGTACTGAGTTGTAGATCATATTGAACTTGTCATATTTTGATATGAGAACTGATGTGCAAAGTCTCAACTGAATTTTATCTTCTTTGTAATAATTTTACCTTACGTAAACTTGAATAATTTTTAATTTGGATTAGAATGTTTATTCTTCCTTCGCAATATTTTCATTTGCATAGGGATCCACTCAAACCTTATTCCCCTATGCTAATGTCAACATTAATTGCTAATTGTTAATTGTTAATTACTAATTGCTACCTAATCTTTGAACGCATTTTTGTGTAAGCATATTTTAAAGAACTTTATTTGGGCCAGGCAAGGTCCAATAGAATGAGACACAGGCTTCGACCTACTTTAACAATGAGGAAATGCTATTTGGCATCCTCTATTTTCTTAACCCCACCTGCAACTTGTAAAAGACCCAGAAAGCTATCATTTTTTAATAACTGAAATAATTTTAAGGAGAAAACTCAATTTTATTAGAAAAAAATTAAAATACATTCATTTCATAGATATTGAGAATATTTTTATTTTTTTCATTTCTACTCTTTTTTGACACGTTAAAACATAATCAGATTTCCATGCAAGATAATGGAAAAATATTTTTATTTTCACAAAACATAGTTTTTTGTTACATTATTGTATTTATTATTCTAATCATTATTAGTAGAAAACAATTAGTTTCTTTCTAAAACTTTGTTGGTCGTATTTAGTGTCACTTTCCGATGAGTTTTATTTTCACCTACAAAAAGGTTGTAAATGTTTTTTCTTTTTTACAATTTGCAAAAATATAATTAGTTTAAAAGTCATTTAATTAAATTTTTATTTCTCTAGATATTTTTAAATTGACTCATGTCAGAAATTATTATCATTATTACATGAATATTTTATGAAAAAAAAAAAAAAAAACAAAAAAATATGGGAAAACCATATAAAACCCATGATAAATTTACATTGTATAATAGGTAAAATAAAAAACAAACTAAGCAAATACCTTGTAAACCAATGGAACACCAAACAACTTAATAATCAAATTCATCAGCATATCACAGCATTTATCATCGGTTAACTCTCTCATATTAAAAAAAAAAAAACTTTAAAACTCCTTATTGCTTTTTAGAGGTAAAAGAATTGGGAACTGTCATAGAACTACAATAAGGTGAATCAAGATGTTGTAAACCCTGTAAACTATTTATAGTAGTGGCATCCTTCAAATAAAGCATATCAATCAAGGAATTAGACTCTACTGACATACCACTGGTAGAAACATCTAAATTCTTAACAAGAAAATATCCATTCACAACACAAATATTATCATGAACTACCATTGACTCAAGTTTTGATTGAGTAGTAGGATTCATCACAGAATCCACAGGCTCCGCTATAAGACCATAGGCCCCACCACAAGCTCCATCACAGACTCCACCACAAGAACCACAAACTACACCATTGGCGCCAGCACAGGCTCCACAAACTTTAAGACCGAACCTAAAGAAACCTTAGTCTCATCCTAAGCACCAACCACCTTAGGACGATAATGTTGTTGTATTTTTGCACTAACAATTTTCTCCCCAACAAAAATAACATTGACATCCTATGTAACCAGCTCCACCACTAGCGCCACCATAGGCTCCACAAACTTTAAGACCAGACCTAAAAAAACCTTAGTCCCATCCTAAACACCAACCATCTTATGATGATAATGTTGTTGTATTTTTGCACCAACAATTTTCTCCCTAACATAAATAACATTGGCACCCTATTGTAACTGTTTACAATTAGATAGATCATGACCAATCATTTTACAATTTGAACAAAATATAGATAATTTCTCATATTCCACATCAACATTAAACGCAAATCTTGGTCTTTCCACTAAAATTTGATTAGGCAAATTAGATAACAAATCAATATCAACCAAGACACATGGAAAGAAACCTTTATACTTATGGTTGGTGTAGTCATCTAAAGATAAAGGTGTGTCAATGCCACGTGCAATTGAGAAAATTGCCTTCGATTGCCAGTACTCCAAAGGAAGACCATGTATGCACACCCAAAATTGAATTTTTATGAGTTTCATAGAAGTTGAGACAAAATCTTTAGTCCAAGCAAATAATTTCTTTTTTTACCTATTTTTTTGTGTCATGAATAAATCAACTTTTTCCTAACTTTTATCTTGTTTTATCCTCAAGTTTACTATGTTTTGTATTGTTTTCTATTTTAGTTGTTTAATGCTTGTTTTACGTGTAATCTATTTGTTTAAGTGTGTAAAACAAACGAATAGGGAGCAATTCTAGTGGATGAAAACACGTAAAAAATCAAGGGAGTACGTTTTGGACAAGAAAAAAAATCAATTTGAAGCAAATACAAAGTGTTGTCAAACTACCTGGGACTAAGTGCCACATTGTGGGGTTGAGCGCCACCAACCCCTACACAGGTAGCGCTCAACGATGGAAAAATGGCGTTAAGATCCAATTAGTGTTGAAGAACTTGAGCTAAGTAGTGGAAATGGCGCTAAGCACTAGTTAATGCGAAACAACTAGCATTGAGCAATGAAAATGGGGTTGAGCAGTGGTTTGACAAAAAACCTCTTTCGCATTTTAATTGATGGCGCTCAGCGATATTGAGATGGCACTAAGCGGTGGTGTCGCTCACATGTCAAAATTGATTATTTATTCATGTTTTCCTTAAGGTTTTTGAGCATTCTCTTCCTCCCACACTTACTCTCCAAATTAAGCGACCATGAGAGGCCCTTGGAGGCTATTTGGGGTGCTAGGAAGCTCTCTCATTTCCTTCTCGGGGTTTCAATCTTCATCTATGGTGTCTTCTTCCTTTTGGGGTTGATGAGGGAGAGGATCTATGAATGGGAGATGTGGATGCGAATAGGGAGCGCAAATGGAGCTTGGAGTAACAACTTATTGTCTTGAAAAAAAAGGTTTTCCTCTTCTCTTTGGTTCCAATTTATTCACTATCTCTTCTATTTGTAAACCCTAGGTTCTAAACCATGGAGAGCTAAAGCTAACCCTATTGTTTAGATTGATGTAATAAACTGAATTTGTGTATTTTGTGATGTTAATACATATGTTTTTCCATTTCAATGCAAGTATTTGATTTATATGCTTCATGCTTGCTTTGGTTTGGCCAATCATTTTTTGATACTTGGTTCTTGAGGTATTGGAAAATGTTTTTTGAACCTAAAACTAAAATTAATTACCCAATGGAGCTTGTATATAGGGATAGAACATGATTCATTAGTAATCTTAAGACTCTTGAACTTAATGCATGATTACTAGTTAATGATCCAAGGGATTGAACTTTGATGAGTTATCATAGGTTCAAAGTCACTAAGAATAGGATTTAAGTAATCTTGTGAGTTAATTTTGACTTGAATATGGAATTGAGATGATCGTGTATGCACGAGAATGAAGTGGATGAAATCTAGTCTTGAAAATTTTAAATACTCTGTTAAATTTTTTGTTGCACACCAACTACTTGATAAAAATACAAAATAGTTTCTTTGTATTTTTGCGAGCTTGGTTGTCTATTTTAGTTGTGAATTACAAAAGTTATCATGTGTTATAGTTCTTGTGGAGAGAACAATATTTATTACTTGTTACGTATGATCGGTGCACTTGTCGTTTTTCACTAACACAAGCAAAAACATGAAGGATTCCAGGAGGCAAATTCCAAACTTCAACAGCCAAAACCCTTCTCATATCCTCTATTGAAGAAAAAAGGAAATTCATAGAACCCTTGCTAAGAGTAATTTCCTTCCATCGATCCAAATGTTTCCAAGCCATATTAAACTTCTTACAAAGATCTAAATGTGTAACAGGTTTATTCCCTTTTTACACTCCTCCAGTCCAACGAGATAAACTTCCTCAACAATTTTCACAGGAACCATATCACCCTTGATGAGAGAAGAATGCAATTATGATAAAGGAATATCACATGTATTATTAAGAACCTAAGCAAATGTACATTTTTTTGCCCATACATTTGAAGAAGATTTAGAGAAGGATGGCTTTCCTTGATCATGATGTTGTAAGCAACCCCAATGAATATGAAAATTCAAAGAAGACATACTTACCCTCGAACCAGTCACGCTCTAAATATTGGTGGATGTTGCCAAAGCATGCAACCACATGATACTAGACAACACCCACATCATCGACAACACAAAGAGAACCCCCAATGCATATGGGCAATGCTCAAACCACCTACACTAACATCAAAGACGTGAGGATCCAAACGTTCAAGAATCCTAGCTTTGCACCGAACGATGAAACAACAAAGTCGTCGCTTTCAACAAGCAGTGTTAATGTCAGTGTTTCTTTTTCGAGTTTACTCTTCTATTCCTTTTATAACCTTTTCAAAATGTTGCTAGCGGGAAAATTTGTCCAAATATCTAAACTCTTTAAACATTTTCCCAAAAGTTATCTAAAAATAAATATTTCATTTTAAATATTATATATGATTTAATCAGTATTTTTAAGATTATAATATTATGTTTTATACTAGTAATTTTATTATTATTTTGTGTAATACAATATTATTACGTAAAATAATAATACTATGTTATGAAAACTCTACAATAAATAAACTTTGTTCTCAAGCATGTTGACTCTCTTTGAAGATGCATGAAATAGTTGAATTGTTTTGATTTGTTCATGTTGATCCAATGTCCAATGGTAAAAGTAAAAATGTTTTAAACTATAATCTCTGTTAAAAGTGGTTACAACTAACATCTTCACCCAAAAGGGGTGTGAATTGGTTCTTTTGCAAAATTTGATTCTTTTGAAAAATTTGATTCTTTTTATTTTTCAAATAAATTTTCAAAATCTTGTTTAATTAATTAACAAGTGATGTAGGTCTCGTTTTGGATTTCAGGGTCGAATTGCCCGTCTTGGACAGAAATGGGGATGAACCCTAGAAACTTAGGAGAAAACTCTTGCAATGTGAACGATATGGATGCACAAACAAAAAATAGGGATGGACAAACAGAACCACAAACACATGAAAACATGAAAATTAAACCAAACACTAGTGGATTGGGATTATGGGATGTAGTCGAAACACGAATCGATCGAAGAGTGGAGCGAATAAAGGAAGTCATGCCACTTGGGGATAATGCCAAGATGAGTGAAGGGAGGTTCGCCACTTGAGGTTGAAACTCAAGATAAGATCATTGTCGCCACTTGGGTAGGAACACCAAAGATAAGACTAGGGAGATTTAACACACTCAAAGAAGTAGAGTAACTCTTAATTTCATCAAATTTGTCTTACAATTAAAGGCAACCCTCTATTTAAAGTTTAAGAATAAGTTTCCCTAAAAATAGAACAAGATAAACATTGATTAAAAACGTGCTCGTGCTCACTAGGTGCCCTTCTGCTAGTTGGGCAATGGTTGTTGGATTGATTTGGAAATCCTTCTCTTCATGCCTCTTTCCCTATTCATGCTTACATCATTAAGATATATGGATGATGCTCAATTTAGGTACCTTAGCAATCATTAAGATAAAAAAAAAAATCAAAGAAAGAATGCACAACACAAAATTTTTTTAATAATGGTTCGATTTTACATGAGTCTACATCCAGTTATCTAGCAACCTTAGCTAGATTTTCACTAATAATATCAAGAGTTAGGATTACAAGATTCACTTACGTAACCTACACTCTAGATATGCAAGGAACTTGAAAAACTTTCAAGATTTACAAACGAGTGCAAAGCTACACACAATTATGCTAACCAATCACCAATGAGGTGAAAAGATTACAAAATAAGAATTACAAAGAAAATACAAGGAAGGAAGTCACCTTATTTGTGAAGATATTACAATTTTGCTTAATGCCAAGTAGGAGAGTTTTCAATTATACTTGATCTTGATTTTTCATGGGTGAATAAAGAATTTTGCAATTTTTAATCTCTGAAAACACTTTTTCCCACTTTATCATGAGTTTGTAATATGAAATGAGATTATTTAAAATGAGAAAGGATACACCTTTCCAAATAAAAAAAGAGAGAACTATCCATATTAGTCGATTATATAAGTTACTTAATCTATTAATACATAGACAAAAGTAATGTTTCAAATTTTACTAGATTAATCGATTATCTCCAGAATTAATCGATTAATACAAAGAAGAAAACATAGTTTCATATCCTATTAAGATCTACCTATTCTAAACTATTCATTGCATATAGACATCCTAAAAAATAACAACTTGATCTTCTTTGAAATAGTAACAAGAATCCCTTAGTATCAAAGTTGAAGTGTCCAAACAAGTTATGCAAGTTTTTTTTTTATTTGGCCCTCATACTCGTTTGAATTATTTAATTAGGTTTCTACTTTTTATTTTGTTCAATTAAATCCTCGTATTTGTAAAAGTGATCCAATTAGGTTCTTTTTGTTAGATTGGTGTTAGTGTCGTGTTCTTACATGTCATGTGTCAGTTCGTACTATTTTAAATTTTTATTTTTATTCTTTCTTTTTTCATTTTTTAAACTTTTTTTGCCATACATGTGTGAAGTCATTATCGTGCCACGTGACAGTGACAATGACAATGTCACATATCAATGTCAATGTCACATGGTAGTGTCTTGTATTCAATTTAATCCATATATTTGAATTTTTGATTCAAGTGAGTCACAATTATTTTTAAATGGAGAAATAAATTTTATTTACAAAATTGGTCCAAATTAGTAATTAAGTTTAACTACAACTTATATATACATGCTAATTTTCTTAAAAAAAAATTATATATCAAATAACCCATCTAAATATTGAAATTAATTTTATTTTGCAATTTAAATTTAAAAAAAATACATAGTTTAAACTTATAATTTTTTTAAATATTAAAAGTGTAAGTGTAAAATGGCACTTATAATTTTTAAATTTTAACATTTGAAATAATTTAATAAAATATGTATTTTCCTTTGTTAGCTTATTTATAAATTTAATGTCACAAATACATTTGCATCTTTTAACTTAATATATTTTACATCTTTGTTAGCTTATTTATAAATTGAATGTGACAAATTTAAAAATTTAAAAATTACAAGTGCCATTTTACATTTAGATTTTAATACTTTTAAATAATTATAAGTTTAAAATAAGGATTTTTCTATTGAAATTAAAAATGTAAAAAGTAAGATTAATTTAAATATTTAAGTAGAGTGACTTGATATATAAATTTTAGAAAATTATTTTAATATGTATATATAAGTTGTAATTAGGCTTAATTACTAATGTGATCTTATTTTGAAGAGGGACAACATTGTTCCATTTTAAAAACAATTGAAACTCAATTGACTTAAAATTTCAAATATAGAAACAAAATTAAGTACAAAACACTAGATCATGTGACACTACCACTATCATATGACACAACAATGACATAACACGTGATAAAATTATAAAAATAAAAGTTGAAAATAGTATGAATTGACATGTAGTATATATAAAGACACAACGTTAATGTTAATCTAATGAAAATGACCTAATTAAATCAATTTTACAAATACAAATACTTAATTGAATCAAATAAAAATTAGACATTTAATTGAATAATTCTAATAAATATGAAAATGAAATAATGATTTTAGTCTTTTATTTATTAAAAATAAGACACGTCGAATTGATTTGGTGTAGTAAAAAATTGGAATTTGTAACGTATCCTATCAAAAGATGGGTGATGAATTGACATATAACCACACCAATTTTAATTTAAAATAAATATAATATAAAAATCAATATTTCAAATTATTTTTTATTTTAATTTTTAATAAAAATAAAAATGGATTAATAGTCGACCTGTCTCGGTCTTGATATGTCAAATTGATAAATTAAGCGGGTTGAGTGGAGTCAAAAACAAATGAATAGGTCAAAAATTCCAATTCAATCTGTTAAATTTTGGTGAAGTCGCAAACTATGACTTACTTTGTTATTCCTGAGAAGACTTCTTAACATTGGAAGTTCATAAAAATATTTGAGTATACCTACTTTTTGGTGGGGAGACAAGAGAGCCCCCAATATTTAAATTTGTTCCTCACCATGTTTGTAAGAAGCTAATAATGTTGGAAAGAAAAGATGATGGGGCCGGGTTTCATTATGTCAAAACCTTTAATATGTCATTTCTAACCAAGAACTGCAAATTCTCTACTATCTAAAGAGTTTAAGGCACAAAATTATCTGCGTAAGTCCCCTCTTGTTGCCCACCAAACAACACAAATCGTGTTATTTGGCAAAAAGAAGCATTGGCATGGAGTCTATGCTACTTTTAAAATGTTAAAAAAAAACTACGAACTCAGATAACAAAAATAAGTTAAAATGAAACAATTTAAAAAAATTAATTAAAATTAAAAAAAACTTACTTGAATTATTTCAACAAAAATAGAAAAAATATATTAATTGAACACAAAAATAAGAAATATATATATATATAATCCTAACCGGAAATAAAATGATATTTTCTACTTTTAATTTCTTTTTGTAAAATAAATAATAAATAAAGGATAAAGAACGAAAATAAGATAGAGATGAAATGTGTCATAATCTAGCATATTGATAAGCAAAAAAGAAAATTCGCCACAAAGAGATCCCTATTAGATAAAAAAAACAAAATGTAGACGCCACAATCAAAGATAGATAAGTCAAGATGCCTATATTCACCACAAGTTGTTAATCCTTGATAAGAATCTAAAGTTCTAATCCAAGAACTAAGAGAACTCTTTCTTAAAGAAACAATTTCGTTACTGACCGAAATCAATATAAAGTTCTGGAAATGTGAATGAATAGACTTTCATAAGACTCTAAAGATAGGCCCAACAATAAAGATCCGATAACCAACTTAAGAAAATAAAAATAGAATATTAGAAACGTGTTTGTCATGATTCGCCTAGCGATCTGAGTCACCCAACGACAAGTTCAATTCACAAAAATGTTTGTCCAACGACAAATGTTTGCCCAACGAATATACAATTTGCTATTATATTCTAAAAGTGAATTATAGACTATGATCTTCATGTTCTCGGTTCTTTTAGTTTCTTATATCATCATAAGTCTTGAAAATATTTAAGTTGGAATAAACAAACTCATTATAATTAGCTGGTTCAATCTATGTTGTGACATGCGAATTGTAATTTTTTAATATATATATAGATTAAAACATATATAAATTTTTAATAAATTTTTAACTGATTAAATAATTTTTTTATGAAATAAATTAAAATAATTGTTTTTTATATATTAAATTACTAATTCAATACTAACAATTACAATTTAATTTCAAAGTTAATAATTCAAGTTATAATACTATAATATTATATATATATATATATATATATATATATATATATATATTTATTTATATTCATATTGTGTATTCAAATGATTTTATACAAAATATAAATTTTTTAAATTAATTTTTATTTTAATTAAAAAAAAGAAAACTGGCCAATTAAAAAACAATACAACTCAACAAATTATTAGCTTAATTTTAAAATAGACAATATTTTCTGTAACACTCTTTCTTTTTAGTCATCGATTAAAGAGCTTATTTGTTTAATAGGTTGAAAAATTTTCACATTGCTTACAAGTGGAAGTATTATTATTATAAATACACTAGTTTGCGAGTATTATTGTAGAGTGTAAATTGGTAAGTAAGAAGAAAAGGGACATCAAGAACCGTATGAGTCTCCTACCAAGTAAACTAAATCGTAGGTAGAAATATCTTCTCCTATTTTGAATTAATATATTGCTTTTTATTCAAAATAAACTTCAATGTTTGGTTTAACTGTCTTAGAGTTTACAAGTTATTCTAAATTAAACTAAAATACAAAATTTTTTAATTTATATTTTTAAATAATGTATTGTCAAATTTAGTAAAGAAACTAAGTTGGAAGTTTCAAAAGAAGATTTAGAAATAAAATCTATTAAAATTAAAATTTAACTTTTTAACGGAAACAAAGTCCAAATTTGTGTTTAAAATCCTCAATGGTGTTAGTTTTTTTTTTTTTTTTTCAGGAAGGGAATAATGTGTATTAATATATTGGTTATAAAAGTCCAAAATTAAACTTTAAGTCCCGTATTAGTTACAAGTTTCGATAATGGATAATATGTACGTGGTTAAAGAAAGGTCCATATTCGTTTATATTATCATTTTTCTTTTACTTTTTTCAACTTAGTTATTTTCTTTGTTTAGATTTAGCTAATCAAATTAGTGATAGAGTAAGATTATTTTAGTAAAACTCATTTAAAAATTGAGCTATGTACTTTTTGTAACACTCCATTTAAATAATAACTTTAATTTAAATGAAATGCCACACAGATAGAAATTTAGAGACAGGTCCTCGAGTATAAACGTTACTCCTTACAATATCCAAAAATGCTAGGAGAAACTAAGGCACATCATGATGCCAGATACAACCAAGAATCCAAGGACTTAACGAAATTTAATAGAATACTAAAGAGCAAAGCGTACATGGGCCATAGCCTTAAAGAAAAGCCCAAAAGCAGAAGTCAATCCCAAGGCTAAGTAGCGGAACCATCACCTTCCTGTTGACCACGGGTGTTCCTCGCATCTGCTCACATCAACAAGTTGATGATCATCGCAAAAGAGAGTACCACACAGTAGAACACGCAACAATAATAGAAGGGTAAGCTAGAGCCGAAAATGGTTTTATCATGCAGTCAGATATACTTTCACAGTCAATTATACATACACCACCCAAGCATGTTATGACTTTTGAAAACAATACACTAAGACTCGACTCGACTCGACTCGACTTGACTCGACTCGACTCATCCGATACATATAACTTGGTCGGATTCAGCGGATGCTTGCACTTGTGGTGGATACCTCTGCTCACCCCCGAGCTATGTGTTACAAGTGTTACAATGAATCAATTTTCCCTCACCACAAGGTTAGCCCTTAATGAATTTCAAGCCTCCTACTACTCTCACCACAGGAGTCAGTCCGCTCTAAGTGAGACTAACTGACTCCTTAGAGTGTCGGGATGCAACCTTACCTTGAATCCTTACTTAGTTATATAGATGGGGCACCACCATGGACACCCACTAACAGGGGCCATGGGATTACGTCCCGATCACTGAAGCACGACCCTGAGAATCTCACCTAAAAATTCCAAGGAATTATGCACTGACACGGACCACCATTCTTAATCAATCAAACGAGTTCAACATGCATATACACATGTATACATATACATCAGATACAGTTTCTCATAATTCACCTCTTTCGTATTCCTAGCCAAACCATACCAACTCATTATTCTCGAACCATGAATATGGAACTCCGTCTTATATCATTATCATGCCACATTGATACCAACCCTTTCGTGTCTCATGTCGAATTCATGCCAAACTCATCATTTCAATTCCATGAATCACCTCATACATATATCATACTCACATCATGTAAAACTCATAAATCTCAATGTTACCATCTCATGCATACAAAATCACTCAATTCATAACTCATGAACCACATCCCTAATGCATAAACATTCATAACATACTTTAGCACAATAACCCAATCTTACATGTGATATTCACCCAATTAACATAGAAGAAAACAGTACAGGGTGCATCCTCGCCCAACTCTTGCTCAATCTGAGGATACTCGCTCAGGCGAGAGGTTTCCCTCGCTCAGGCGGACTCCTCTCGCTCAACCGAGAATTCGAGGAGTGGGAACAATGGCTCCATGCGGGGTCTCACTTAGGCGAGCCCTCCTCGCTTAAGAGAGAATGCATCTCGCTCAAAACGGGGACTCTTCGCTTAAGCGACCCCTCACGTAGGAATCCTAGGCGAAACCTCTGCTAGTCTCACCTAGGCGAGACAAGCTCGCTTGGGCGAGATTATCAGACTTCGCCACTGTCCGCACCTGCATCAGTTATATTTTACGCATATGCAATATTACCAACCCTTCCCCGCATTCACAGTAGCATACCAGTTCAAGAATCATGAAACACCAACCAGACAACAGACAAGCACATGAAACAGAAAAGGGTTCTAGCTTCCCTTACCTAGAATAAGCTAGCACAGTACTCCGACACCAACCACGAAACACAACAGCTCTAGGAAAAGGCTTAGAACTGGAAACAATGGAACAAATCTTAAGATTGGGTTCACTACGAAAACTCCAACTGATAACACTCGAGATTACACTAAGAAAGGGAGAATAAGAGTTGAGGGGCAACTTACGTTGAGTAGAAACGGACTTTGAGTGAACTGGTCCGAGACGAGAAAGCAAAACCCTAGCAGAGTGACGGCTGCACCTCTTAGAACAAAGAGGCAGATTCTGAAAGTGAGTAAGAGAGTTAGGATTAGGGCAGACTTAGGGTCTGATTTTCCCTTTGGGCCAGCCCTAAGGCCCAACTCACATGGGGTAGCCCTTTTTAAATTAGGGCAGAAAAAGTGGGCCTTACACTTTTTGTGTGTGTATATATTTGATTTGGTTTCCACATTTTTTTCTATTGTCTCTTTTTTAATAATATTCTTAATGAGATGATAAATGTTTGTTGTATTTTAAGATGTTAGTTTAGGTGACATGTCGTCATAAACTACCTAACATGAATTTTATATATTTAAAAGATAGTAACTTTTGAAAACTATTTTTATTTTTTTAAGGTTCAATTAGTAATTTGGTCTTTTAACTTAGGTGTTTAATTCATTTTGATTGTAGAGGACAATATGGATTGATCCATATAAAAAATGCAGGTTAATTTTTATGATTTGTCCCGCATAATGTTTGGCTCGCGGGTTTACAGGTCAACCCGCAACCTAACTTAAGAATTTTAATAACTTTATTTTATTTAATTAAATTAGAAGTAATATTAATTTTTATAATCTCATTTCTTAAATAAGTAATATTCATAATTTTATAATCTATAATTTTTAAGTACAAGTCAATTGAAATAAAAATGATTTTGATTTAGATTAAAACAAGGAGAGATGTGAATGAGGGAGTCACCTTGGGCAAATGAGAAAGCCTTTTTCAGATGGACTAGAGAAAAAACACGAATGAGTAATTTGCTAAGAAGAAATACACATAACATGTGTTGGTGCTATTGAATTTTAGGAATTTAAGTCAGTGCAATCCAATGCAACTAGCATGTCATTGGCCTACACGGGTTTCGAAGTATATGGGTGGGCCTAAATGGGCCAGTGGGCTAAAATACTCAACCACATGCCCAGTCTCGCAGTGTCATCCCTAGTTTTGATTCCTATAGTTTTCTTACTCAATCGAATCACCAATTTTTTTTCTTAAAAAAGACTTGTATCACACCTAGCCAACTCGACCAAATAGTAATAAAACGATACATATATGCCAAAGCAGTCAAGTAGTCAACCTAGGCTGAGTTGGCCTAAGCCTTACCAACCTAAACCGATAACCTGAACGTCTAGAGGGACAACCTGCACAAGACGACACATGACAAACGTAAATCGCCAACAAAAGTAGTCGGCCTAGGCCGGCTACTCCAATATACTTAATAAAATTCAAACCCCCCTAGTGTTCAGTGGATCCTCCTAAGGGCCTGGGGTAGGGCCCAAGCCCACTTGCAGCCCAAACTAAAGCCCAAGCCAGGGCCCGACCCATGACATAACCAAAAATGATTAATGCTCTATAAATACACGTGGACCCCAATAATTAAAGGAACACATTCATTACTCCATTAATCACTGATTTGACCTTCTGAGAGCTTTGACTTACTTGAGCTTCAGAGTCCCTTCTGCAGGTAACCCCTCCTGGGTCCAAGCCGACATGTACCAACCGGGAAGAGGCCAACTGAGGAGATAGCAGACTACATGGGTAAGATGACGCTTGTGCCTAACTTATCTTGTTTGTTCTCTGCAGGAACAAGACTCAATTGAGTCATTACTTTCGTAAAAGAGACTCAATGTGTTTTCATTAAATTGGCATTAATCATTTGTATTTACCACATGTCAAAAACATATATAAGGACCAAAATGAACCAAAAGCCTAAATATAGATGGTAAATAAATCTAACCTTGTGGGCATTGTACCAATCCATCCCTGTTTTGACAAAGAATTCTCGGATTGATTGAATTTGGGTATATAGGATACAAGGAAGAGTGTGTAAATATTCACCATGTTTATATTTATATACCCCACCTAATCCCCATCAAATTACTAAGTATCCACAATTTATTAGGTAACTTAAATATTTGATATTGAATATTAGATAATATAATGTTTCCTTTGTTTTTGATTTTTTATTTTTCTTATAAAAATTAATTAATTAATATTGAAACAGTAAGAAAGTGGATATGGACATGAGTACAAGTATGCTCGTTATCAAATGAGTATGGGGATAAGACAAAAAATGTATACATTTTGAGTATGGACACAAGGATGTGGATGAATTTTTTCTTTGAAGATCAATATGAGGAAATGAAAACCATCTCACCTTATTGTGTTGCGATTCCTATACTTAAATATATGGACCAAATTACTAATTTAACACTTTTTAAAGATTCATAAATGTTTATTATATGATTAATTTAATTATGTTAGAGATATAATTTTAAAGTAAATGACTAATGAAAATTTTTTCTAAAAATATTATAAATAAACTTAACAAAAGTTTTTATATCTTAATTAAAATTTTATCACTTTAAATATTTGGACTCTTTGGATATTTTATCAAAAGTTATTGGTGGATAAGTATTTTTTTTTTCTAAAGTTATCCGTTGATAAGTTTTATAATATATTTTTTTTATGTAAATGCAATGTTAGGGACGAGAAAAAGATTCATATGCATTCATCGATATAATTTGTAAAGAACACTAAATAAATATCTTTAATGAATATCTACAACTAATAAATATGAGTATTTAATTACCTGTTTGTTTATAGATAGGTATAAGGATATGAGCATCATAGTATGTATGATCTTTTATTTTTTTTTTGTTTTAAATCAAGTGACAAAATAAAAATATTAATGAAAGAGACAATAGTCATGAAACACTAGTTTAAAATTTGAATTTTTTTTTTGTTAGACCTATAAAATTAAACTAATTTTGTAAAATAATAAATTTTAAAATTTATATTTCACCGCAACTCCTTTAAATTTCTTTTTAAAAGATACTATTTATTTATATTAATATTTTATTGAGTAATTTAATCTTAATTATCCTTAAATTCTTTTATCAAAAGTTTATATTTCAAAGACTTGTTTCTAGATAGTTTTATTTAAAATTTAAAAAAAAATATTATATATATATATATATATTACATATAAAATAAATATGGATATTTTTTTCATAAATATCAAACATATAACAAAGCGAATTTGTTTAAACGAGTTGGATAACACACTATGAGATGTTACTATCTCTATACTAATTTCGCTTAAACGAGTTGGATAACACACTATGAGATGTTACTATCTCTATACTAATAACTAATTAGAACAAGTTAAATATTTTCTTGGTCTAAAATTAAAATTAGTTCATCTTTGAAATTTTGACCCAGTGTAGTTTTTCAACTTTAGAATTGTGTGGATTTAATCCTTTTAACCAAATTTTGTTAAATTTATTTGACGTTTTAGATGCATTTCACGATAATTTCTTAGCTAACATTGGAGAAAAATGTGTCAAATAGGATAAACAACTCAAATATTATTATGAAATGTGTTTGAAATGTTAAATAAACTTAATAAAATGTGGTTGAAAGTACTAAATTCATAATTCTAAAGTTGAGAAATTAAATTAAGTCAAAATTTAAAAAATAACTAATTTCAATTTTTCACTGAAAATGAGGAATTAAAAAAGATATTTAACAAAAAGAAATATCAATGAAAATTTAAGACTCCTACATAACTGATTAAATCATAACAACAAATTTTATATATGGAATTATATTTCAAATAAACAAGAAATGAAAGTGGTTTGCGAGTTCAAAGAAAAATGAACTCTTTAAGCATGTTTTAAAACTAAAATTCAAACATATATTTATAAAAGGCTACCAAGAACATAGATATGATGTTGAATCTTTAACTTGCACATAGTTTAAGAAACAATAAAAACAAATGTCAGAGTACAATAAATTATAATATCAGTGATAACTTTGAATTCCGAGGATATTTAAATCCTATAACACTATATTGAAAAACAGATGCAACAAAATAAATAAGAATTAATACAATGTAATAACTATCTACCTATATTTTCTTAATACAGTTGAATTCATTATTAATTAATGTGAAACCATATGAGAATTACACCAAATAAAATTAAAGAAAAAGAATATAATGTTTATCCATTGTTTATAGGGTTAAATATATTTTTGACCCCTCAAGTTTTACTGAAATTTAAAATTAATCCATTTTCAAAACTTTTGACCAATTTAGTCCTTCATCTTTAAAAATGCGTGAATTTAGTCATTTTAACCAAATTTTGTTAAGTTTATTTGATGTTTCAAGCACATTTCATGATAGTATTTGAATTGTGTACACCGTTTAAAACACTTTCGCTTTAACTCAAATATTATTATAAAATGCGTTTAAAATGTCAAATAAACTTAACAAAATTTGGTAGGAAGGACTAAATCCACACATTTCTAAAATGAAAGACTAAATTGGTATAAAGTTTCAAAGATGGACTAATTCCAAAATTCAATAAAATTTAAGGGTCTAAAGACATATTTAACCCTTGTTTATATCCTTAATATTATCAATATATATTTTTGATGTAGTATTAACTAAAGTGAAAAAAAAAATAATTAATCCCTAAGATATTTTGTATTACTAAATATTGAATAATTATATTTATATCCTTACATAATGTTCAAGAATTAATTATTCGTTTAAATTGCAGTTTCAATATATTATTATAACTTTTAACATTATTTGGATTTCTATTTTGACTGTTGGCAAATTGTGTATTCTTTTTTACTCTCATTAAAAATTCAAACGGATAAAAAAATGTCAAACAAAGATAATTAGTTCTTTTTTAAAAAATTTAATAAAATACTTGGATGACGTATAATGGTTATGTAGTGATGTACTATACAATCTTTATACTAAACATGTGTAATATAAATAACAAATAATAAATGACAAATGATTTTATCTCTCAAGTATATGATTCGATTGTATATTCCTATTTTATATTATTGTATATGAAAAGGTATGTTTTGAAAAATGTTATTTACACACTATTCTCATAAAATATTCTATTTTGGATGATGTACGACGAAAATGAGGGTGGTAAGAAAATATGTATGCATGGGAAACTATATAAAGTATAAAAAAATTATTAGAAAAGAAACATTTATGGCTAAACTTATGCACAGCAAAAACTTGAATTTGAAAGTATTCACAAAAAAGGAGAGTTTTGATCATTTAAGAGACTTGAATATCTTTATTATATTGTCTCATTTTGGTTACAATTGTAATTTTGAAGGAGTAAAGAAAGAGACTTTTCTATATTTAATATGTAAAGTCCTTCTCAAACAAAGAAATAGATGCTCCTCAATTTTGATGAATTTGTTATAATTTAATGCACTCGAACAATTTTATTATTATTTTATCGTTTAACTTATAATTTTGAGTAAGAGAAATGTTTAGGATTTTATTATATGTGTAATAAATAAAAAATAAAATATTTATAATTTTTCCTTTATTACGAGTTAATATATAAAATACTTTTAAAAAAGATAAATATTTTTATTTTCATTTTTAAATTAATTTAAAATTTTATAAATCTTTAAAAATAAATGTTAAAAATATTCTTATTTTCATTCAAATATATATATATATATATATATATATATATATATATATATATATATATATATATATATATAACATCCTATTTTAATAGAGTAAAAATACTAAAATAAACATCACATGATCAATAATCAAAATCAGATAATCTAACATCTAGAAGAGATGCTATTACAGGTGTCTAGTGTATAATCTTAAGAATATAGCATATACCAAGGTTAAATACAACACAAGGAAATACAACTAAAAAATTGAACACTTAAAGTCTTTTAAAAAGGTCATGCACAAACTAGGTCAAGCCAAAAACTATATATACAGTTGCATCTTCCTCATCTTGAGCTAGATCAACTCCTACTTCCTTATCTGCTCACATCAATGAAAGTGATATTTACAATAGACGAAAACAAACACAAGATAACAACACAGATAAAAAGGTAAGCTAATGTGCAAAATAGTTTTCATATAATGAAAATAGAATTAACATCACATACTAGTCATTCATAAAGGCAAACATATAACATATAAAGACTTAAACAAGACTCAATTATCTGGATACATGCATTGATATCAGACTCTGTCAAGTTTGCACTTGTGATTGTAACATCCCGACCGGATATTACGGATTTAAATAATAAAATAAAGAAATAAATAATAAAACTTCATTTATTATAACTTATATTCCCAAAACACGGGAAAATTAAAAACTTATAGTAGTAATAAATAATCTCAAAACCTCTACTATAACTCAAACATAAAATCCATAATAAAACCAAGTCTAATAATATAAAATATTACAACTGTTTCAAAACATAATAAAAACTCTGATAAAAAATTTTCTCCCAATACTAACCTCACTCCATCTATAGGCCTCACCAGATCCACTTGCAATATCATCTTCTCCCGTGTACCGCGTACACGATCATCGTCAAACAGAAGCAGATAGGGTGAGCTAACAAAATAAACATATATATAAACCATATATTTTCATCAGATAAATCACACAAGTACACCAAAGGAATTTCATCCTTTGATTTCACACACATGGCCACTACCATGTCAATCGTGTTCTACATCTTTTAGTGAGTACCTCAAGATGTTTTGCTGCCACACCTATCAGCCATAACTAATAGAGCACGTGCGGGAAACCATGCTACGGATCACACACCATAACGCCAGGTGGAGTTCCCAATACGAATTACATTCGTAACGTCCCAAGAGCACGTGCGAGAAAACCTTCTTTCTCACTCAAAATTGGACTTTTAATGGTGCCTTAATGGTAGTTTAATGTGCTTAAACGAAAATGGCTTAATGTTCATGATAATTGTCATTCAATTAGTCATTATGAACTGTTTTTCCAACCTCCCTTGGCTGGTCATTCAGTTAGGGTTTTCTCTACCCTTTCACCTTCATGCAAAAACTAATTTTAGCAAAAAAAAAAAAGAAATTTAATTTAGATTTACCAAGGTTCAAACCCATATGACGCACCACAACCAACATATTATATAAAACAATTTCATAATTAAAATAATTATAAATTAAATATCATATAAACGTCATACATAGGACTTAAACCCAAGTCCTCACATACAACCAAGTACTTTTAACCATTTAAGCTAGTACTTTTCCACGTCATATCAATCAATAATTAATGACTTAAAGGCTCCCACTGGCCGCATTTATTAATTAATTATTTATTTAATTAATTAAATTTAGTGAATCTTACAGTGGTGGCCTTTACTACTCTACAAAGTCAATACCAATGGATTTCACCCTACTATGCACAAGGTCAAATTTGATAATGTTGTCGTTGAAGCGATCAAATTAGTACTACTTATCTATACATACAAGTTCAATCCAATACCACATACATAGTTCAAAGCACACCAATTATAAATTACAACATTCTAACTCGGTCCAGATCATTACAATTACAATATTGTTAGTTTTGCAATGGTTGAAATGCCAAGAAGGGGGGTTGAATTGGCTAGTTAAAATTTTAGGCTATCTTTGAAAGCTAAAAATCACCTTTAATTGAATCAATTGGATCACCAAGTTAGGATGCAAAAGCTACTAGATAGTATACTTTCAATCAGTCAAAAATAGAGTTAATCGATTGATTTTACTAAACAAATTCTATTATGGTATGATCAACTAATTGAAACAGAAAAACAGTCGACTGAAATACTGAGAAAAATACAGAAATGCACATTCAAATTTTAAACTAGGAATAGTGCACAAGAATGATCAAGACAGGTTCTAATTGATTATGCAAACATGCTCAATGTTGCAGATGTCATGGAAACATGCAAGAATACGAAAAAGATGATTGAAACACAAGTTCTTTAAACTTCAAATGATTATGCAAGAGAGAAGGGTTAGAGAAAAGATGAGATTACAAGATTTTTATACCTATTCACTCAAACCTGAGCTACATCTAGTTTGTCAAAGAGACATGAGCTTGACTTTGCACTATTTCAAAAGATTTACAAAGTATCCACCCTTACACTTTCAAAATCAGCAAAAACCACAAACAAGACTCTTGAATCACACAAGAATCACACCAACATAGCAAGAACCCTCTTGCACACCTGGAAAACCACCAGGCACACACACAAAGCTTGAGAAAGATCAAACCTCAGTGGTAGCACATCCCAGCCTACGATAAACCACTTTCTCCAAGCTTCAAACACAAGCCAAAGGCTCCAAGAATTGATCCAAGATCAATCTTCAATTGCTGCAATCTGAATGATCACGAAAGAGAGACTGGAAAACCACCAGGCACACACACAAAGCTTGAGAAAGATCAAACCTCAGTGGTAGCACAACCCAGCCTACCACAAACCACTTTCTCCAAGCTTCAAACACAAGCCAAAGGCTCCAAGAATTAATCCAAGATCAATCTTCAACTGCTGCAATCTAAATGATCACGAAAGATAGAGTTTTGACAAGTTTCCAAAACAATTTCGCGCTAAAAAATGATCAGAAATTCTCTCTTTCAAAAATCACAGCTCTTATAGTCAAATTGTTACGAAATTCAACAAGTTGATTTCCAAATCAATCGGTTGATTTCACTTGAATTAAGTGAAATCAATCGATTAAAAAATAAATCAAGTTATATAATTAGTTACAGTTTAAGACTACTGCAGCCAATCTTTTAACTTGTTGAAAAACTATTCAATAAATTAAAAGAGACATTTTGACCTGTTGAAAACCCATTCAACAGATTAAAAAACCCAACAAAGACCAAAGACATCTAATTAATGCTACAAGGTCTACAATATGAACTACAAACATCAAATACACTTTCTTAATGATGTATCTATGTGGAGAGCACACGTTCCAGCCTTGATCAACATGAATACCATCAAATCTCCTTTCCTTCATCAATGTAGATTTCATTCCAATGATAATGACTTCAAGGTAGTTCAAAAGGGCTTTATCAAATCTTCATCAAATCATCAAGAAGCATACCACCTTGGCTTCACATGTCAACAAATATTACTCCTTAATTTACTTCAAAATTCATCATACAATCAAATCTTGCAATTTAGGAATCTAACCCCAATTCAACAAGTCATGCTCGCCACACAATTCATTCATTTAGGTGAATCACGGTACAATCATACAATTAGTAATTTTAACATATCTATAACTTAGAAATAATGCAATTGGATTTCCTTACTTGTGAGATGCCTTAAAGTGCTCTAAGAATACCAAACCCTCTTCAGATTCACAAAATACCAAGGAACAACATAAACACGATCAAGATACATCATTAGAACCACTAATTAATAGAGAATCGTATAGAAGAATTGAATGCCACATGCAAGCTAAAGAACTCATATGCAAAGGAAAGAATAAATAGACTAAGAAAAAGGACAAAAAACCAACTTACTCTAAAAGAGAAAATGATCAAATAGAATTGGAGATGATACGATCCTAATAGAAAAGATGACAATATTTTCTGATTTTGGATTTCTTTTGTAAAAATAATCAATATAATTAGAATAAAGAACGTAGAATAAGACTGATATGGAATGTGCCACAATCAAGGAGATTAATAAGCAAAGGAAGATTCATCACAAAGAGGTCCCTCTTTGATAATAATCAAAGATAGAAGCTAACATATATTCAAAAACAGGTTTATTGAATTCCAAACATGTGTCTTTCTTTTCTATTACCTTTTCTTCCTTCCGTTGTTGATGTCATTGTTCTTGGATAAACAAATCTTCCCTAGATTGTAGCATTGTTCATGATTTCAAATCATTCCTAACTTGGCCTAAGATCTACATATGCATTCACTACATACATTTCATCTAAGTTCATCATCATTCCATTTTGAATTCAGTTTTCATTCCCATCTATTCCTTGCATTCGACATTTCAAATTTACTTTTCTATAGATTTGACTTATGCATTGCAATCATGCCTTTTTGCGTCACTCTTGCATCTCATATCTTAGTCTCATCCATGCATATAAATTAATTTTAATTGAATAAAATTATGCATTATTTTCTTATTTTAATTTATTTCCCCCATTTTTCTTTAATTTCATTATTTTTAGCAAGATTAAATTACGTAAGTTGAACTTGATACACACCATTTACTTGGATTTGATACCCAAGGTTTTCTTATACTTCATTAAGGGGATTTTGGTTTTGTTTAGTCTAAGCGCAACTAAAACTGAGTTAACAGTCACAATCTAGAAAAGTGATAAGTAAAGAAAAATTCGCCACAAAGAGGCCCCTCTTTGATGAGAATCAAATGTAGACGCTACAATCCAAATCCAATGTTGATAAGTTTAGATGCCACAATCAAAATTGGTAAGTCGAGGAAGATTTATCACAAAGATGTTAATCTTTGATAAGAAATGACATTCTAATCTAAGAACCAAGAGAATCCTCTCTTAAAGAAACAATTTCATCGATGACTGAAGTAATTACAAAAGTTCTGAAAATGCAAACAAATAGACTTTCTTAGGACTCTAAAGATAAGTCCAACAGTAAAAACCCGACAACTTAAGAAAATAAAAACAAAAAAGATAATAAAAGATATAAAAAATTACCAAAAGATATCAAATATATCAAACAATAACAAGATATAAAAAAAAATCAAAAGATAGCAAAAATGTCAAAAGATAACAAAATATGTCAAAAAAAATATCAAAAAGATAAGCTGGATCAATTTTCGTAGGCTCGCCTAGCAGTTAGGGCCAGCGAATTTACATAATTAAATTTAATTAATAATTTAATTATCTAAATTATTCTTTAATTATATGATCTCTAGAGCTGTCAAAATGGGTAACCTGCCCCGACCTGGCTCAACCCACCACGATTGATGATTTAGTAAGCTAACCCAACCTGGCTCACTTTTTAACGAGCAAAAAAATTTGAACTCGGCCCGGCCCACCACGGGTTGGTGGGTTAAACGGGTTGGTTCACGGGTTCATTTAATTAAAAAAATACAACTTTTTAATTTTTTTTAGTCAAAACTAAATTATAATTATAATTAAAATCTAAATAAACTTTAATACAATCCAAATACAAACCAAAATAAAAAAATACAAATTATTTATGTGTTGGCTAAAAAAAAAGCTAACATGACCCAAATGTAAACCCCTACTTAACAAAAAACACTTGTGTAATCCTTTTATTTGCACCAACCCGGATGAGCCAGGTCAAAAATCAATCCGTATTTAAATTTGTAAAAAACTTTCAACCCAACCCGAACCCGTGGTGAGCCGGGTTGGCTCGCGGGTTCCAACCCATTTTGACAGCTCTAATGATCTCCATGTCTTAATGTCATTTTAATGTTAAAAGTTTTGTCTCAAATTCTTTTTGTTTATGTTCAAGGGATAGTTCTCTATGAGGAGAACTCGCCATAAACTCTAATGATCATGATTCTTGAAACATAGAAGTAGAAAATGACAAAACTTAGAAATAAGTGAGATAACTAGAAAAATAATTTATTGAAAGATAATATATTTTAAATAATAAAACTCGTTGATAAAACTACCGATTATATTTTAACTTTTCAATATTTAAATAATTTAGTATTATCATGTTAAATACAATGTTATTCTACAACATACTCTTGTCAAAACAATTAAAAAAAATAAGTTAACCAATGTTTTTTAAAAAGAAATTTAATGAGTGAGAAGATAAAATTAAGGAATTAGTCATTAACAAAATTAAAAAGTAGAATACATAAACCATAATTAAAAATATTTTAAAAACTTAAAATGTGTATTTTTAGTAAAAGTTCAATTCAATTTTTTTTTTAATTCTTTTAGGTTGTCATATTTAAAACACGTAAATATCTCTATTACGAAGTGTTATTATAAATAGATGATAATAGACGTCATATTATTTGATCTATACCCTCTCTCTATATATATATTTCGTTTGATATTTTCTTTTTAATTTTATCTATTATTTTAAATTCAAATAATTATATTTTCAATTTTAGTTTTTTATTACTTTATTAAATTTTATTATTTTTAAATTAAAATAATAATTTTGTTATATTATTTTTAAAGCCATTATTTATTTAAATTTAATTATTTTTTAGTTAAATTAGTTATCTATAAAAAAAAAGCAATAGACGTATGAATTTTTGACTGGTTTGAATAAAGGAAATATACGAGAATAAATGTTTCTAGTTTTTTCAAAATAAAACCGAAAGAATAGAATAGACAGAGACAGTGACTGAGGTAAGAGGAGGCGAGGCAGCCGGCGTATGATGAACCTCTGACGCACAGAACTCGATGACGCCACGTGTACGGCAAAGATGTAATGTGACGATGGGATCGTGCGGAGCACCACGTTTTAACTTTTCCGACAAGCACAAAATCCTCAATATCTTTCTACTTCCTCTTACCGATCTTACCGTGTGCCTCTGCTTCGCATCATTCTCAACCCTTCTCTCTCAAACGTAGCTTCATTGCTTCATTCACAGTAACGCATTTCCACTTACTTCGCTACCACAATCAAATCAAAACCGATTCAAATGCTCTTCTTTTTCTTCTTTTCCGCTTCCTCCTTTCACTGACATGTGAGTTTTCCTCTTCTTTCTTCACCCAATTTTTTTTATTACCTTCTGCACCCACCAAAGATGCCGTTTTTATCATTGCATGTTCCATTTTCGAATAAAGCAATGCTTTTTAGTTTAACTTGCTTTTGGGGGTGCTCGGTTGCAGGAAATTTTCTTCACTAAGAAGCTCTCATTATCGATTGGCAAGTTTCATTGCAAAGACCAACATAGCTTTTCATTCTCTTGGTAAAGAGTGAAGAGGGAAATGGTATGTTCTCTTCTGCTTCATTGCATGGAGTATTTGCTTACTGCTGCTTCTGCTTTTGTGCTCCATTTTTAATTACAACCGAAACTTTATGTTGCTTGTAAGGAAAATGTGTGTCTTGCTTTGGGATTTTCCCATTCTGTTCTAGTTACAATCAGTGAGTGTCTTTGTTGCATGATTCACTAGACATTGATTATGCTGATTCCGCATATTCTTTTTTAATTGCATGCATTTGTTTTATCTTTATCTCATGTTGTTCTTTGTTGCAAATCTTTGCATAGCTGGTCCGGGGGGAAAGGGAGGAGAGGGGATGAAGCAGTTTTCTGCTAACTTAAAAGTTCGTCGAAATTTCTGTTTCTATTTTTTGTTTTTTTGTTTCCTTTGTTGGTGGCGATTGGTTATAGGTGGAATTTGTGGTTAAATGTATGTCAACTTGATTAGGAAATTTAATTGAAATAATCGTATTTGCATGCATATTCGCTGTGTGTAAATCTAGAGCTAGATGAGAGTGTTTTCATCTTACAGGTTTTTTTTTTATCTTGCAAATACATTTTTGGTTCAGATCCATTTTCTGCATTCATAATTTAAGGGGTCTGTAGAAAATGTGATGCGATGTAGAGGTTTAAGAGGAGGCGAGGCAGTATTTTGGTTTTCTCACGGTTCTTAAGTGAACTGTTAGTCATTTTCCTTATTGGTGACAAGATGCATGCTAAGTTTGTTCATCTACAGTTCGGATTTAGTGGTAAGGTTTTTTACATTGAAATTCTTTGGTAGGAAGAAGCATCTTTCTAATGATTTTTGTTTGTGACAGTCGTTCCACGATCAAGCATTTTGGATGGGAAAGAGTCCTGGATGTTTGAATGATGGTGACATGGCAAATGACAATTCTTCTAGAATGGATTCCAAGCGTGCTTGTTCATGGTTCATGGATGACCCTGATGTGGATCTGCTTCCCAATAAGAAACAAGCAGTAGAAGCTCCAAACAATTTGTTATCTGGAATTCTCAACTCCAATGTTCCTTCCTGGGGAAATTCCTCAGGATTTCACTCCTTAAATGGTCATTTTACCGAACAAGTATTTGCCCCAGATGCTGCAAATATGGCTTTTGAAGATGCAAATACTCCCTCTGTTAGCATAGATGACAAGCTGAGTGTGGAACGAAAGGATAACATGGACCCCTTTGGGAGTGGATCCTCGTTTGGTTTATCCATATCAACTGCATTAGAAGATCCTCGTTTAGTTTTTAACTATGATGGAATTAGAAAAGTCAGAGTAAACGAGGTGAAGGGATCCGAGAATGTCATGTCTGTTACTACAAACAGTCCCTATGATAGAGGAGTCAGTGACCCTTTGTCAAATCCTTGTCTATACAAGGCTGGTGATAATTCCATATCAACAAATCTCAACTATAACAAAGGGGGAGCCAATGTAATAGCAATGGATGGTTCCTATGAGAGAACTGATAACAATTTCATGTCTATGGGTCAATCCTATGACAAGGTAAATGATAGCTTATCTGTACATCCAACATTCAATGAGATTTGTAATACGATATCAATGGATGATAGCAATGTAATATCTATTGCTCAAGCTTACAATAAGGCTCATGGAAATTCTATGTTAACCAACCAGTTATACAATAAGGTCGACAATGGCACTATATCATCTCATTACAGCTACCACAAGGAGGGTAATGATGTGCCATTCGTTCCACGATCCTATGATAAAGGAGAGAGCACAATCATATGTTTTGGTAGCCATGATGATGACACAACTCCCTCAGACTTGTTCATTTCTGACTATGAACTGTTGATGTGTCAAGCACTTTCACACAAGTCAGAAACTGTGAAAGAGAAAGACTTGGTTGCATCTAGTTCTAATTTACTTCCAAATTCAACACAGACATCTGCACCTGCAACTGCAACTGAAAATATTCTCAAGACAAAAGAGGAGGTTAAAATGTCCAAAAGGGCTATTTCAAACAACTTCCCTTCAAATGTCAGAAGTTTGCTATCCACTGGTATGCTGGATGGTCTCTCAGTAAAGTATAAGGCGTGGTCACGGGAGGTAAAAAATTTAGTATTAATGAGTTCATCTTTCACAGTAGCTTATCATTCATCACATGTCTGGTTCTTCCTATGCTTGTTAGAAGGAACTTCGAGGTGTTATAAAAGGTGCTGGGTATCTGTGCAGTTGTCACTCATGTAATTTTTCCAAGGTAAGGTGTTGCTGATCCTTATCATAGAGTAGAATCCTTTTTTTTGAGCCAGAATGTTATCTCTGACTGATATTAAATTTCTTCCAGATTATTAATGCATATGAATTTGAGCGACATGCTGGTTGCAAGACAAAACACCCCAATAATCACATTTACTTTGATAATGGGAAAACTATTTATGGGGTTGTACAAGAGCTGAGGAGCACTCCACAGAGCATGCTGTTTGAAGTTATTCAGACTGTAACTGGTTCACCTATCAATCAGAAATCCTTCTGCATCTGGAAAGGTATTTAGGCTGTGTTTTCTGGATTTGTCTAATGTCTTTACATTCATCCAAGATGCTCATTCTCACATTTGATTTTTCCTACTTTACAGAATCTTTTTTGGCTGCAGCAGGGAACTCCAGCACATATGTGCAGAGCAAGTAAAGCAAATGTTACAAGGGAGAAATTTTGAGTTACAAGATAGGACAATCTTTGTTGGTTTCATAGGAGCAATCTTTTGATACACCTTCTGACCGATTGTCAATGCATAGGTTTTGAATCCTTCACCCATTTACCAGACAAAATGAAATATGTATTGCTAATTGGATCATTCATGGTAGCTTATAGTCGATAAATTTCATGAAGGTAAATTGATTATGTTGTCAAGGTCATTATTAATACAACTCAATATTCTGTTATGTTCTCATTCATTTATCCAGTGGATTTAATCCAGCATCGCCATCTTCTTAACAAGTCATTTCCATTTTCTTTTTCTGAATGGATGTTGATGTTAAATATGAAGAGGTTTATTGTTACACCATAATCTATGTCCTGTCTCAATGCTATGTGCTACTTATCTACCTTCTAATACAACGTTAAAAATCTGTGTTCTTGTATTTCTTGGAAGATTAAACAACCAGGAACAAACATAGCTGCTTTTGCTCATACAGATATTGCTGGAATGTCCTAAAATAGTTGAAATTTAGAAAATAAATGCCAAGTTTTCCTCACACTTGTTCTTCACTTGGAGTTGTGTTTCCATTTCCTAAATTGGTGGCTGTGGTCACTCCATGAGTGCAGCAAGTCAAATTTTCCTTCCTAGTGTTGTCCATCTCAACAATGGGCTCTTGAGTATTTGGGTCTTCTGGGCCATAGTCTTTGCTTTTTCCCCACACCACAAAGTATAGGCCCAAACAAATCACAATGGCACCACTCATTCTGCAACATTTATCAGATTTTATCATGGTTTTGGTTATAGGTACTACAAAAAAAACATCATAGATTCGTAGGTTCTTGATTTTGATGATTACCTTCCAAGGAAAACTTGCTCAGCCAGAATGAAATAGCTCATGATAGCCACGATTACCATGCAGAGAGGACTAAATGCGGTTACGAACACTGGGCCTCTACTTTTCATCACCACTCCTTGCAAGTAATAACTCACACCCGAACATATTATGCCCTGTATATCAATGCTTTAATATATTAGAATACACATTATATTATCAGGGTGGAAAAAATTACTCCAAATTTGAAGGAAAATTATTATTTTTTTGTTGTTACACGAGTTTCTATTTATTATTTGTATGACAAGAAAAAAAAAATGGAGAGAGAAAAAGAAAGAGTGAAGTTTCTCTTTTTCACACTTGATTAAAGTGGGAAGAGAATGTAGTTATATTAAAGGTGACAACTACTCTCTTTAATTAAAACTTGACGTTTAAACAACTGAAAGTTTTTTAGTTTTTTCTTATGAATTTTAACTGCTGTAATGTGCCAATTTATTAAAGAGGAATGAGAGGACAACTAGGAAAAAAAATAAATTTTGGTTTCTACACACTTGGCTAAGATTTTCTAACGTTTACATAGTTGACAAAAATGCACCTTACCTAAAAAAGTTAAATTATGAACTTGAGATTATAGGCTTATATTAGCAACAAGATTTAATTCTCAAATTTATTGCCTTAATTAGTACATGTTTATTTAAGCTTATTTTATAAAAAATTTAAGAGATCGTGTCAATTTTCAAAGAAGAGAAATAAAAAGCGTGTAAGTATACTGGATAGTGATGTTTTAACACCTAAAAAAAAATAATTTATTTCACAATTTAAAATATTAATATTTTAATTCAAAATACTAATACATATTATTATATTATTAATAATAAGAAAAATAAAAAGCGTGTAAATATACTGGATAAATAGTGATGATTAACGCCCAAAAAAAATCATTTATTTCACAATTTAAAATATTAATATCTTAATTATATTTTTTTTTAACTCAAAATATTAATCCATGTTATTATATTACTAAACCTACTTTTTACTGTCTACTTCCTCTCATATTTTTCACTCCTTTCTCTAACTTTCTTTGTTTTTTATTCATTAAGTTATTATAACTTTTTCTTTCTTTCTATTTTTCATTATTCTAGTCATTTCACAAGGATGCTGAGAACAACATTACATTAAAAAAAA
>Ga0214545_1002206_pt1 | contig 37456 bp, 32 predicted proteins | sample CNSS4metaG_FD_160064 | JGI IMG/M metagenome (GOLD analysis project Ga0214545, IMG submission 160064) | Root nodule microbial communities from cowpea collected in UCLA plant growth center, Los Angeles, California, USA - CNSS4 | ecosystem: Host-associated > Plants > Roots > Nodule | place: USA...
TATATATATATATATATATATATATATATATATAAACGACACATTTATTTTAATTATAAATAAACATGCATTTAAAGAAAATTATTGAATATTTTACAAATGTCATAGTTTTTAGATGTAGTTGAAAGATAACATTAATAATATTATCATTTATAAGAGGATAAAATAAAAATACTACATATTCTATTATATATTAGTGAAAAGAGCCTTCATATAAACCTAAGAATAATAATTATTATATAATAAGTAATAGTCTATTATACTCTTTGAAGAGATAATTTATTTAAAAGTTTTAATAGACTGAAAATAAATTGATAAGGGAATAATAGTAAAACAATAATTATTATTATTACTAGCGAAAATACATGCGTGACAGCTTGTATGTTCGCATTTTTTAATTTTTATAAGAATTTGAGTTAAGATCAATAATATTTACTTTAAAAATATATATAATAAATTTTTAAATAGTTATTAAATAGAATAATTATTAAAAAAAGAATTTTTTTTAATAACGGTAAAAATAAAAGATATTTAAAAAACGGTTAAAGATAAACTAATTATAAAATAATTAATTTTTAAAATAATAATTAAGGATAAAATTGAAAAACGAAAAGCGCATACAAAAGAGAGAATCCTCTTTATATATTGAATGGACACAAGTGGACACAAAAGTCGGTCAAAATAATGTTCCCTTAAAATAATGTAACATTTAGATTTTTTTTTCAATGTATATAAATTATCATACTTTAATTTACAAAAATCATAATTTAATAGAAAAAAAATTGATGCATATGTTTGAATTTTTTTTCCATACTTTTAAGTCAACATCAATTTGAACCGTGGAAATATGTGAAATTAAAAAATATAAGTTACAAAAAAAATTAAATATTAAAGTGAAAAAAAAAAGACTAAACTATTTATAGTAAAAAATAAATATTAAAGTAAAAATAATAATAAAATTAAACAGTATTGTTTTATCGTTTATTTTAAAAAAATGAACTTCTATCGGTTAACTGCTCACTAATTGAATTATGTATTTTATTTTCTCATATTTCTTCGATGGTCTCTTATCCTAAACATCGCGCACAGTCCATTTTTTAATTCAATCACCACCATTAAGACAATGATCGTGAGCTTCTCATTCCCGTCACTACTGTGTAAGGTCATGCCTCCTTGCTCTCATCATCTCACCTTACCGCCTTCAGTGTAATTTAAACACCTCACACCCTACTCAACTAATATGTTTTTGTTTGAACCTTAACTCTAACTAACATTTTATCATTTTCTTATGTCTTTTACATTTTTCTCATTTTTTATACTTGTTGCTTCACTACTCCCATTTTACCTTCTTTTTTTCACTGTCTTATAATATTTTTCTTAAATATCTAGGTTTTTACCAATTTCGAAACTCTATGTTTTCCACTTTGACAAAATAGTTATTTGTGTGAAAGGTGAATACAAACCAATTTAAGTTTGTCCTTTGAATGTTTTTTTAAGAAAGTATACAATTTGTTTATGTTATTGTTTATACACTTGCTATATATAATTTGAGAAAAATCATTATGTTTCAATTGTTTAAGAGGGACCTCACGATTGTGATGTTGGTGTTCAAAAAGCTTTTGGGTGTGACATTTTTTATGCACATTATAAAAGCGACTCTCCTTTTGCTCTATATTAATTAATTATGAAAGTGTAAAATTTTCCCTTAAATTTCCTCCTCCTTTTTTGAAGATGTTTTAAAATTAAGCAAAACTAAAAAGTATTTCAGTTCAGTTTCGTTCAATTCGGTTCAGTCCGGCTCGGTTAGGTTCAATTCAATTCGGTTCGATTTAGTTCGGTTTGGTTCAATGCGGTTAGGTTCGGTTCAGTTTAGTTCGGTTCAATGCGGTTCGGTTTGGTCCGGTTCAGTTTAATCCGGTCTGGTTCAGTTAGGTTCAATGTTGTTTGGTTCGGTTTGATTTGGTCTGGTTCGATTCAGTTCAATTCGATTCGGTTCTGTTCAGTTCAATTGTTTAAGAGGGACCTCACGATTATGGTGTTGGTGCAGAAAAAACTTTTGGGTGTGACATTTTTTTACGCACATTACAAAGCGGCTCTCGTTTTGCCTAATTATGAAAGTGTAAAATTTTTCCTTAAATTTTCTCATTTTTTTGAAGGAATTTTACAATTCAGCAAAAGTAAAAAGTATTTAAGTTCAGTTTAGTTCAATTCGGTTCAACTCGATTTGGTTAGTTTCAATTTAGTTCGGTTCGATTTGGTTCGGTTCGGTTCGGTTCATTGTGGTTCAATTTGATTCGGTTCGGTTTAGTGCGGTTCGGTTTGGTTTGGTTCAGTACAGTTCGGTCTGGTTCGGTTCAGTCTGGTCCGATTCACTTCAGTTTAATGTGGTTCTGTTTGGTTCGGTCTGGTCCGGTTCGATTCAATTCAATTTGATTTGGTTCGGTTTAGTTCGGTTCGATTTAGTGCGGTTCAGTTCGTTTCAGTGCGGTTCGGTTTGTTCCAGTCTGGTTTGGTTCGATCCAGTTTGGTTCGGTTTTGTTCAATTCGGTTCGGTTTACTTCAATTATGTTTGGTTTGATTCAGTTCAGTTCGGTTTAATGTGATTCGGTTCGGTCTGGTTCGGTTCAGTTCAATCTGATTTGGTTCGGTTCAATTCAGTTCAACAAAGAATATATAATGAATTTTTAAAATAGTTGTTAAATGTAAGATTGAAAAAATAAAATATGTACATAAGAGAAGTTTGTAGAACAACTGTTGAAGACAGAAAAGGTTTTTAGAGTAACGGTTAAAAGTAAACTATTTATAAAATAGTTAATGTTTAAAATAATAATTAAGGATAAAATTGGAATATCGAAATATGGACACAACAGAGGGTATCCTCTTTATATATTGTTATAGATGAAAATAATTAATCTAGCTAAACTTAACTATGATTATTTTATTATATTAAAGTAACAAAAAAAACTAAACTATTTATAATAAAAATTAAATATTAAAGTAAAAAAAATTATAAAAATTAAATAGTATTGTTTTATCGTTTATTTTTAAAAAACTGAACTTCTATCGGTTAACTGCTCACTAATTGAATTATGTATTTTATTTTCTGGTTTTTCTTCAATGACCTCTTATCCTAAACACCGTGCACACTCCATTTTTTATTTAATCACCACCATTGAGACAATGATCATGAGCTTCTCATCTCCGTCACTACTATATAAGGTCATGTCACCTTTCTCTCGTCATCCCACCTTATCACCTTCACTGCAATTCTAACACCTCACACCCCACCCAATTGGTATCTTTTTTTTTAAACCTTAACCCTAAGTAACATTTTATCCTTCTCTTATATGTCTTTTGCATTTTTCTCATTTTTTTTATACTCAATGCTTCACTACTCCCATTTCAACTTTTTTTTATCGTCTTATAATATTTTTCTTAAATATTTAGGTTTTTACCAATTTTGGAACTCTATGTTCTTCACTTTGATAAAACAGTTATTTTCGTGAAAGGTGAATACAAACCAATTTAAGCTTGTCATTTGTCCTTTGAATGTTGTTTTTATTGAAAGTATACAGTTTGTTTATGTTATTGTTTATACACTTGTTATATTTAATTTGGGAAAAAACATTATGTTTCAATTGTTTAAGAGGGACCTCACAACTTTTGGGTATGACATTTTTTACGCACCTTACAAAACAACTCTCTTTTTGCTCTATATTAATTAATTATGAAAGTGTAAAATTTTTCCTTAAATTTTGTCCTCTTTTTTTAAGGTGTTTTAAAACTTAACAAAAGTAAAGAATATTTAAGTTCAGTTCAATTCAGTTAGGTTAGTTTCAGTTCGATCTGGTTCAGTTCGGTTCAATTCAACCTATATGAATCTTATCCTCTTAATTATTATATTTTAAATTTTAATATTTATTAAAAATAAAAAAAAAATATTTTTCAGTTTTATTATTTTACTGATTTTAGTAACTATTTTTTTTAAATTGAAATAATTGTTCAAATATAAAGATAAATGAACAACAAAACAAATAAAAATGTCAAGTAATTGAAACATGATTCAACATAATAAGTAAAAGTAAATATGTAACTAATAATAATAATAATAATTAAAACAACAACAACAATAACAATAATAATAATAATAATAATAATAACTATTACAATAATTATGGTTCTTATTAATAATAATAATAATAGTAATAAAAATAAAAATAAAAATAGTAATATAATAATATAAATAATTATAGTTAATAATGATAATAATATATAGTTGATACTAATAATGATTATTAATTATAGTTGACAATAATAACGATAATAATAATTATAGTTAATAATAATTATTATAATTATAGTGAAAGTTGAAAATAATAATAATAATAATTATAGTTAAAATTGATAATAATAATAATAATATATATAAAAAATAATTATAGTATATAATAATAATGATAATAATAAAAATAATTATAGTATATAATAATAATGATAATAATAAAAATAATATTAATAATAATTATTATTATGGTTAATAAATTATATTTTTGGAATGCCAATTTTTTAAATTAGATATGATAGTAGTTATAATAACAATATAATAATTATAGTTCTTAATTATAATTTTTTTAATGATAATAATAATAATAATAATTATTATTATTAATAGTGATAATAATAATAATAATAATAATAATCTATAACAATATATAGAGAAGTTTTTCTTTTTTGTGTTCACATTTAGTTTTTTTAGTTTTACACTTAATTATTATTTTAAAAGTTAACTATTTTATAAATAGTTTAACCTTAACCGTTATTCTAAAAATATCTTTTATTTTTAACAGTTATTTTATTTAAAAATTATTTTAAAAATTAATTATATATCTTGAAAATAAATATTATTGATCTTAATTCAATTTCCTATGAAAATTAGAAAATGTGAACACACATGTGCGATAATGTTTGTGTTTTCGCTAGTAGTAATAATAAAAAAAATAATAACAATAATAGTAATAATTTTTCTAGTACTTATTTTCTCATATTAATAATATATAATAATAAAATTAACATATTACATATTAATATTACTAATAGCGCTAATAATAGTAATAACTTTACTACTAACTAGTGTTCACACAGGGGCTATCGCGTATGTGTTTACGCATCTTTTAGAGATATTCTTTAAATATGAATGATTGATTGTATGTTAATAGGTGATAATAGTTTAATGTTATTAAGTTAATATATAAAATACATTTGTATTTATTAAAAATAAAGTGAAATGAATAGATAAATTAATTAGAGTTGTCAAAATGGGTTGGAACCCACGAGTCAATTCGGCTCATCACGGGATCGGGTTGAGTTGAAATTTTTTTACAAATTTCAATACGGGTTGATTTTTGACCCGGCTCATCTGGGTTGAACCTGTGGTGAGCCGGGTTGACTCACCAACCCGCAGATAAAAGAGTTACACAAGTATTTTTTATTAAGTTGAGCTTTACATTTGGGTCATGTTAGGTTTTTTTTTAACCAACACATAAATAATTTGTATTTTTTTTATTTTGGTTTTTATTTGGATTGTATTAAAGTTTATTTAGATTTTAATTAGAATTATAATTTAGTTTTGACTTAAAATAAAATAAAATAAATTGTATTTTCTTTAATTAAGTGAACCCGTGAGCCAATTCGTTTAACCCGCTAACCCGTGGTGGGTCGGGCCGGGTTCGAATTTTTTTGGCTCGTTAGAAAGTGAACCGGATAGGGTTGACTCACTAAATCATCATCCCGTTGTGGGTCGAGCCGGGTCGGGTCGGGTTATCCGTTTTGACAGCTTTAGAATTAATTGTTGATGAATAAAGAAAAGAAAAAAAGATAAACAATTTTATAGAAAATAAGTAAAAATAACCATTAATTTTAAAAAATTTAATAAATAATTATATTATAAAGGATAAAATTGATATTATGAAATATAGACACAAAATAAAAAATCCTCTTTATAGATTATAAAAATAAAATGACATAAAAGAATGTAGACTCAAAGACACATTATTATAAATAAATTAATATATTTAATCATAGAAATTAAATTATTTTAAAATACTAAATTAAGCTTAATAGTGTTGTGTCTATTTCCGCTAGTAGCATTGCCTTAATTAAAAATCACATTTTTCTTTTTTCACATTGGTTTGAAGAAAGATTTCCTATACATGATATTTTGTTAGCTATGGATTTCATTGTAAATATGTTTTGTTATTAAATTATATTTTTCACCCTGTGCAATAGAAACAGTCGGTGGAATCAGCGGTGCAGTCTGAATCAGATTCGGAAATTTCAAACGGAATGGGGTGCTTTTCTGGTTGGTTTGTGCAGGAGCAGAAGCACGTAAACGATTCATAAACCCTCGTCCTATTTTTATGAGGTCGGAGTCTGACCCAAACATAAACAGATTCGCCGTATCTCCTTTGCAGCAAAACCCTAATTCAAATCACCGAAGCCTTCATAGCAATATTGCAGTTATGTGGACAAATGTTTTCAAAATCGTAAGTTTTTTACTTCTCACTTTTGTTAATATGATTTATTTTGTTTTACCTTTATCCGTTAGCTGATCTTTGTGCTGTGCTCACATCATGAATAAGTTTTAACTCGTTTTAGTACTAAAAGTATTGCAAATTATCACATAATCCCTCTTTTTAGTGAACCCATGTAATTTTATTCTAGACATGTTGTATATGTTTGCAGCGGGACGCTTTAACACGACCAGTTTTTATTTTAGCTCATTTTTTTTCCCTATTTGATCCAATAATGCAGTCGTGGTTTTTCCAATAAGTATAACAATGGTTGACTGGAGAATCTTTTGACCGTAACTGGAAAGAATCTTTGTGCTGAAACGTAAAGTTTACATGCTTTGGCCTCCTTCTACAACGGATGGCCAGTATCAGTATCTGCCTGCACAGGCTTATAATTATGTTGATGTTGCTTGGATTAGTGAATCACCTGATCCAAAACTCGACTTATATATTGGATTTTATTTTCCTTTGATCACCATGAGTAAAACAAGATGAAAAGGCTCTTCTGGATGCAGGGATAACTAATTTTGTGTATGTTTAATTTCTCAATTTTATCAATCAGTGGCATGGATGTATATCTGCCTCAGGTTTAGCACCTTTTCCATAAAATAACCAAGTTAAAACTTGTTTCTTTTGTGAGAAAGATGTCAAATAATAATAAAAGAACCTGCTGGTCTAATCAGAAATCTCAAGATCAAATCTTTCATTTCCAAGAATAACATCAATATTATAACTGGGAACTAATGGTTACAACTCAAAATGTGCTTTGGATAACTTTTACCGTAAAATATATCCCTAGCTGCTTCACTTCTTTTATGAATTGCTTCCATGTCTTCTTATGTGTGTATATATTGTTGGAAAATTGTACAGGGAAGTTTGCATCAGATATCATGGTTCCAGTTTCATCCTCATGAACCTGACCTAAACCCTCTACCTGACAAAAGGTTAGATCGAATTCATTTTCTTTGGATTTGGTTCCTTGGTTTAATAATATTGAGGCTGCCTTCTGTTTGAACAGTGTAAAAGTGGACCAAAAGGATGCCGCAAATTTACTGGTGCTTTCATCACATCTACAGCTGCAGAAGGAGGGATTTCTCAGCACATGGACCAATTCCTTTGTTGGACCTTGGGATCCATCCCAGGGCTTGCATAATCCAGGTAGTGTGTTTATATAAACATTTTTACACTTTCCAATAACATAAACCCGAGAGATAAAAATTATAGGATTGACATTGAATTCCATTTAAAACAGAAAAAAACATGCTAGTAGATTGCTGACTTAGTGCTTTTGTGATCATTTGCAAGTTTGTGTCTTTTTACAAGTGGGATGGAAATGGTTACCTATTTTCTAGTTACCTAACACTTTGTTTGGAGTGGGAGTAAAAATAAGAACAAAAGGATAAAAGGAAAGACAGTTTTCTCTCAGTGTTTTGCGCTCCACAACACCATTTTGGTGACGAGTGTGTGGACAAATGAGACAATTGGTGATGCCATGAATGGCAAGGAATGATTTAAAAGATCTAAACTCACCACCCCAGTTAGTTTGAATACTTTTAATTTTAGTATCAAAATGCAGTTCAACATGATATTAAAAGTTTGGAAAACAGAATAGGTTTCAGATTTTAATTTAAGAGGGTAAAGCCACGTAGACCTAGAAAAGGCATTGACAAAGGATACATAGTACAGGTAACTAGCAGTAGAGGGGACATGGGATGGTCCCTACAAGTCACTAAAATTAATTGAAGTGGTTGTTTGTAAACAGTGGTAGAAGTGGATGAAGGTAAACAATGAGACTTGCCAACACAACAAGATGAACAAGAAGCCCAAGTTTTTATTATAAAAAGGAACATTACATTGACTCATTACAAGTTTTAATACACTGACATTAGGATGGCCTAATTTAGAATGCCATAAAGTGAGAGACATAAGGGAGATGGAACAGTTGTGGAACACAACAACAAGAGTGTTGGTGGACAAAGCGGTAGAAGGATTGTATTAGAGAGGAGCATAATAGTTGTGAATTTGAAGATCGGAGAAGGAATATAAGCCATCAACTCCACCAAATCCTTGGAGAAGGATTTCATGGTTGGCTTGAGATGTGACAGTATAATTGTGAGGAAAAAAATTCAAAATAAACACCATTATCAAGAGTAAATTGACGAACACTAAGGAAATTTTTGGTGATAGATGGAGCAAGTAGTAAATAATGAAGATTGAAAGTAAAAGATAAGTGGGTAGGATGACAAAGAAGTCGAGCAAATGCAAGAACATTCAAACCTTCACAATTGTCAACATAGATGTGATCATGACCATACAAAATGTTTAAACTACTGAATATTTTGGGAGTAACCAGTAACATGAAAAGAGGCTCTAAAATCAAGGATCCGAGAAATGGTGTTCTAGGAGTGGAGGAAGAAGCGAGCATGGCGGAGGCAGACCAGGGAGGGGCAGTGACCAGAGTAGGAGTCTCTGAAGACAGAGGAGTGGTGGATGTGGGAGGAAGGTGCATAGGTTGATTGGTGGCTGAATCATAGAGGGCTAGTGTTATCGGATGACGAAAAAATATCGGAGATGCCAAAAATCCTTTATAAATTTATTACGATATTCATTACAGATTATAGTGGAAACATTTGTTCAAAAGAAATATAATATATACATTATTAAAAAAATACAGAAATATAATTGTTATGCAAAAGTAATGATATTATGTCTAGAAATTCAAATATAGAAGTGAAGAAGGAAAGAAAAATTTAAGAACATGGTGGCATTTCACAAAAAATAAAAACAGACATGCAATCAGCCAACGGCTGCGACGATTGGCAATGACAACTGACGTGGTGCGTGGTGGTGAGTGGGGCAAGGGGCATTGGGTTGAAGGAGAAGAAGTTTAGGTGTTATTTGAATATTAGGTTAAATATAAAGATTTTATTGGGCCATAAATGACCCAATTTCTATCTAAGTTGTTATTTGGGCTTTAAACCCAATAGAACACACAAAAAAAAGAACTAATCTCTTGTGCCTAAACTAGGGTCTTTTCACAAGCGCTTGAAGAGTCTTCTTCTCCCTGTCGTTGTTGCCTCAACTTGGTTTCCTTCTCCGCCTTTTCTCCCATAGCCATTTTGCATCCACTATCCGTTATCCAAAAAGCGGCCGTCATGGGCCGCCATGAAAAACCCGCATTGCCATCGCCATGTTGTGGCGGCAAAAGCTAGAATTGCCATTGATTTCCAGCATGGTATCGTCATCACCAATTTTCGATAACACAGGAGAAAACCAAGGATTCATGTGGTTTAAAAGAGGGATCAACATGGAAGTGGCAAACATTAACATTGTGAGCATATTTGAGGCAAATCAGGAATTGGAAATTTGCAAAGAGACCACCACGACCGACATTACGACCATGGAATTGTTGAGCACCACCACAAACAAAGAAGGAGGAAGAATTGTTGCATTAAGGGGATGGATGATCTTGAGAACTAGAGTAATGGGATGGAGCAAAAACTGAGGAGTAATTGAGGGAAGGAAGAATTGGGGATTTCTAGTGTCTTTGAGTGTCGACATTACGACCATGGAATTGTTGAGCACCACAATAAACAGAGAAGGAGGTAGAATTGTTGCATTAAGGGGAGGGATGATCTAGAAAACCAGAGTAATGGGATGGAGCAAAAATTGAGGAGTAATTGAGGGAAGGAAGAATTAGGGATTTCTGGTGTCTTTGGGTGCAGGCTTCATGAGCAAGAACAAGAGCCTACACCTTAGTAATGGTAGGAGTTTCAAATTTACTTTCAATCACTGAAATGACAACAACATAGTCTGGCGGAAGACCCTTAAGAATAGCATCAATATATTCAGCGGGTTGAACAAGACAACCAATGCCAGCCAGTTCATCAACAATGGACTTGATTCGACTTAAGAAGTCGTGCATGGACTTGTTGTCAAGAGACTACTTTCGAAGATAAGTACGAAGTTGATGCACACAGGCTTTGGTTTGAGTAAAGAAACTTTCATGAATATGCTTCCATACTTGATAGGAGTGAACAACACCAAGAACACGAGATAAAACTTTCTTGGGGAGGGTAGATTGCAACTAGCAAGCAAAATTTGATCCTGGACTTCCCATTTCTCATAAGAAGGATTAACTGTTCCATATTCACGATCACCATCATTAAGGAAACAAGTAGGTATGATGAGATTGACGACAAACCGATGGAGTTTTTGAGCGTTGATGATAGGTTCAAGTTGTTGCTTCCAATGAAGGTAGTTAGAGTCATCAAGTTTTTTGACAACAGAGGTTGGAAAAAACTGGGACGGAGATGGGAGGGAATAGGAATTGTGATTGGCCATTGTGGATCATCAGCCAACTCTTGATATCATATTAGAGTTTGGACGAGAAAGATGAAAAGAATATGTGAAGGCACTAATATGCAGTTGCGTAGCTATTTAACATTTGTACTGTATATTATTGTTAAGAAAAACCGTACTTTGAGTTCTGTTCTGCCAGCAGAACTTATAGAAAACAAAGATGTGTTACAGGGCAGTTACTTAAGGTTACAAACCAGTGTAACTTCCGAGAATTACATATAATTTAGAAAATAAAATAGACAAAGCCCTGATAGGATAGGACAATTAAATCAAACAGCTAATATATAACACTAATGAAGGATAATAATAGATTTACATGGTTGTTAATTTTGTAGAAAGTCGAGAGGGACAAAAATATGTAATCATGTTAAATATTTAACTGACATTTAAACCTTTGCAATGTAACAAATATAGAATAAGGATATACATGTCATTTTGCTACTTTTCTTCCGTTTCTGTTTTCTTTCCTATCATGAGGTGAGAATAATTATAGATTTACATGGTTGTTATTTTGGTAGAAAGTCGAGAGGGAAAACATATGTAATCATGTTAAATACTTAACTGACATTTAAACCTTTGCAATGTAACAAATATAAAATAAGGATATACATGTCATTTTGCTACTTTTCTTCCGTCTGTTTTCTTTCCTATCATGAGGTGAGAATAATTAACACAAAATCAACCGTTATTTTTTTTAATGCTTTTGAGCTTTCCAAACATTCAACTTTTTAATTCTTCCAAATGATTGCAAAATTTCTTCCTTCTATATTTAACAAGCAGACGAAAAGATTAAGCTGTGGCTTTTTCTTCCGGGGCGTCATTCATCTGTTGTCGAGACTGCTCAGCCGGCAGTATCCAGATTAAGAGGTATCATGTTGAACTGAACCCTTTTGATGGTTATATACTTTCCCTTTAAAGGTTATTGGATGGTGTTTTTCTTACTTGTGTTTACTGGTTATATGTTTACATGGGATTTTGTTTATATTCAAGTTGTTGCTTCTGGACTTTGGTTGGCTCCTGGCGATTCAGAAGAGGTTGCAGCTGCTCTCTCTCAAGCTTTGAGGAGTTGTATAGAAAGGTTTTTTCTTTTCTCTCAATACCTGAAAGTGAATTTAATATTGATGTCACATCTGCCATTTTATCTTATTGAATTTGGCAGGGCTTTGCTTGGGTTATGTTACATGAGATTTGGAGATGTATTTTCAAAGTTTCATCAATTTCAAAGTGAAGAACTGTTCAGGTATGTTCTTGCTATATTTAGATTTGTTGTAATATAACCTAGTCCAGTCACTGCCATTGGAGGCTATTATTCTTGTATTCTTATACAGATCATTTAGTTAACTAGCTTTTGTGTAATATGTAAATATAAATAGGATATTTTGTAACCACAAAAGTCGTTTACACTTCATTAAAATCTTCAGTTTCTATCAAATATTTGTCAATTGTCAATTTGTCAATCTTCATCTCTTAGAACACAAATTGAGAACCTACTCATATGTTGCTTTCTGTGGTTTTCCATTGATCCCAAACTAAAGCCTTTAGGAAGACCTGTTATGATATTTAGACTAAGACCACGGTCCATCCTAATGATATTAGGAAGACCATTGTTTCCAACATTATTTTTGGGATGTTGGACATGTAGGAGCATTTCAGTAAGCCTGATCTTGCTACTCTCACGCTCACTAATAATGCCGAGCAACATGTTGACCAATACAGCAATTTTTCATAGTTCTTGCTCTTCTTGATCTTCCACTTGGGCTTGATTTAGTTTATAATTTGATACTGCTTGGCTCCACTATTTTTGTCTATGATATTGTTTGTGAACAGCTGTTGGGCACTTGCACTTCTTTACTACTGATGCCTTTATACTCTTACTAGAAAGAATTAATATAAAAGAAAGAAGATTGTCATTCAATTGATTCATTTGAAACAGTACATAAGTCTCTATTTATAGAACTCTAACCCTAAAGTAATAATTACAAGGAGATCTCTAGAATCTTCTATTAGCTTCAGGTTAGCTTCTAGTAATATATTTAATATTCTTCCAACTTCTAGTAATGCATTTAAGATCCTTCTTACAACAATCCCAATCAATCTGGTGAATGGATATCTATCATTCCCAGCTTACATGTGAGATCATGAAATCGTTTAGTGGGAAGACCTTTTCTAAACAAATCTGCTAGTTGAAGCCTAGATGGGACATAGGAAGTAGTGATAAGACCACTGTCCAATTTCTCTTTAATAAAGTATCGGTCTATAACTATGTGTTTGGTCCTTTCATTCTGAATTGGATTGTGAGCAATGCTAATAGCTGACTTATTATCACAATAAAGGATTATAGGTTCTTCACATGCCATTTTAAGATCATTTAGAATAATTTTCAGCCATAACAATTCACACACCCCTTGTGCCATAGCTCGAAACTCAGCCTTTGCACTAGACCTTGCAACAACATTTTGTTTCTTACTTCTTCAAGTCACGAAATTTCCACCCAAAAACATGCAATATCCTGTAGTAGATCTCCTATCCATGACAGTCCCTGCATAATCTGCATCAGTACACACTTCCATTTTAAATTTTTCATTTCTCTGGAACAATAATCCCCTCCCTGGACTTGTCTTCAAATATTGAAGGATTTTGTTTAGAGCTTGTAAATGTCTCTCCTTTGGATCATGCATGAATTGAGTGACGACACTCACAGCATAGGCTATATCCGATTTAGTGTGAGCTAAGTAAATATGCTTCCCAACAAGTCTTTGATATTGGCCTTTATGCACATGAGAACTGCCTTCATCCCTCCCAATTTTATGGTTTTGTTCTATAGGAACTTCAATGGTCTTGCAATCAATCATACCTGTTTCTTTGAGAAGATCAAGAACATACTTTCTTTGGGAGATAAAGATGCCTTTCTTCGACTAAGCTACTTCTATCCAAGAAAGTACTTCAACTTTCCTAGATCTTTCATATCAAATTGGGCAGCAAGCTTTTCTTTCAAGATTTGTTTCTCATGTTCATCATCTCCAACAATCATGTCATCAACATAGACTAAGAGTAGTGTAAGTTTACCTTTTTAGGAATGCTTGATGAACAAGGTATGGTCACCCTGACTTTGTCAATACCCCATGGAGATCATAACATGAGGGAGTCGACCAAATCAAGCACGGGGTGACTGCTTGAGTCCATACAAAGCTTTCTTCAACCTACATTCTTTATTCCCTTCTTCAATAGGCCTAAAACCTGGGGGAATTTCCATAGACTTCTTCATCTAATTGTCCATGCAAGAAAGCATTTTTCACATCAAATTGTTGTAATTCCCAACCAAAGCACACAACCAATAAAAGAATGATTCTAACTGTATTCATCTTTGCCACTGGAGCAAATGTCTCCTCATAGTCAACACCATAAGTCTGAGTAAATCCTTTAGCTACTAACCTTGCTTTGTAACATTCTAATGTACCATCAGATTTATACTTTACATTATAAACCCATCTGCATCCTATTGCCTTTAGCTACTAACCCACCAAAGCTGGTTAACTGGACAATGTAATTTGTATGTAATGTGTATAATCTAGCATGTTAAATGACTGTGACCATTCTATCTTTTATTTATATATTTTATAATTTGAATTTGCTATTGCACATTTCTGATACTTCCAGAAGAGGACAGCCTGCAGTTGAGTTTGCCTTTGCTGCAACTGAGGAAGCCATCTTCATACATGTCATAGTGTCTTCAAAGTAAGATGGTGTTATTTCTCTTTTTTTCAATATTTTATCTAATATTGGAATATTAGGTATTTTCCCTTTGTTTCAGGCATATCCGGATTCTTACGACAAGTGATTTGGAAAAAGTATTAAAACATTCGATGGAGTCTACATGTAGACTTCCAGGTTGGCATGCTCTGTGCACATAGAATTTTGTTGGTTGAAAGTCATTTCTAAGGGTTCCTAGCAATATGAAAACTTCATCTTCGTTTTCTGGTTGGCTTTCCTTGACACCATTTTATTTTACTTGTACATTTTTGTTGTAGTGATTGTTTCTCCTCATGGAATGCGTGGCAGTTTGACTGGTTGTTCTCCAAGTGATCTTGTCAAGCAAAGTTATTTCAGGTCCCTTTCATTCCCTTTCATATAGACATTTGATATATCAAGATATCACCCATGACGGAATTTTTTTTTTCTTTGTATTTCTAATAGCAGTTCTACCAAATTTAGGGTGTCCAATGGAATTATAGGTCTACCATATAATGTTTCCCAGGGTGTTGGTTGCCAGCTGAGGGGGCAAAATTGTTATGTTGAAGTGAGTCTGGGCTTCTCAAGATCTGGAACTGACAACTCTTTGCTGCCAAACAAAATTAGTGCCAGGAATTTACCCACACTTCATGTTGCTGAGTCCCCTATTACGGGACGAAGTGATCACAAGGGATCAGCAGAACACTTGTCAGATTATGAGAAAACATTTCTGTATTCAGCTGAGGCAGTGCTCGTGCCAGTTTTACAAACATCATTAGCGAGGTCTTCCTTGAGAAGGTATTTATGCTTCTATGTTATCTTACTTTATGTTCCCACTTTCTTTGATTAAGTGTAGCTGGTTTCCCTACTTTATTGTTATTACTATAATAAATCAATGATTAATTTAAAGAAAAAGTTTATCTCGCAAAGTGTAAGGAAATTTGAAAATAAGGGATTATGCACATAAAAATGAAAGGAATATTAAAACAAGAAAAAAATGTGAGTGAGGCAAAATTGCCCGATCCCTGCATTCTTGACTTCCAATGGAGGCTAATCTCTCTGAATCATATCCAAATCAGCTACATAGAAAACAATTCTACTCAACATTACTGCTGTTATGCACGTGATATGTGAACCAAATAGTAGATTATAATGAACAAGAGTGATTAATTTCTCATGATGGTGTGGTTCACTATCATGATATTTAGCAACATTACTCTGTTTCCAATTGAATAGCAGTAGGGAGCATTGTGTTCCATATATGTAACCTCTATGTATGTAATCTCTGTTTTGAACTATTTTATATGTTTTCAGTGTCCTCCTTTGTTTTTGGTACAGTACAATAATCTTTACTTGTTTTCATTTTTACTCATCTATTTTTGTGCACATATTTTTACTCTATTAACTGGTTTCACCCAAACCGTAGTTAATGCTGTCACTTTAGCTGCAACAAATTTATTTTTCTCACATGACTATGATGTGTTTATTGTGATTGTCCTGTCATATGAGCCATTATACTTCAATTCATAAAAGAGGCAGGCTCTGACTTATCTTTAATGTGAAACATACAGATTTTGGCTGCAGAATTGGATGGGACCATCTCTTCCCAGTTCCTCTTCCTTTATTCACTGGTTTGTGTTCTCTCTATCACTCTTTGCATGTATGCACGTTTTTGCCTGACATGTTTCTTGATTCTTACGTCTTTGATTTTATAAAGTTTAGTTGTGAATCCTGTGCTACTTCTGTCTTCTACTGATGGCTGTCTAGCATACAGTCACTAGGCAGCCAATTACTTTTTTTAAAAAAAGTCACAGATGTTGTTCTTTCTGCAATTTTTATTATTAGTACTTCCATTATTTTCTACTTTAATTTTTTTCAAACAAAAACAAAATGTTGTCAATAGGTTTTTTCATCAACTTTATCTCTCTTCTATTCATCTTCGAAACCTTTTCCTTATAATTTATTGGTTAATTTCTTTAGAACATAAATATGTTTGAGTACAATTGTTCTGGTTTAGTTAAAGCCTTAAATTTTTCTTCTGCCTTCTGCAGTGCTGGTAATGAGGATTGTTGTGAAGATCCTTGGATTGAAATCAATGGAGCCCGTATGCAAAATAGTTATGATAGTAGTAGCAATAGCAATAGTAGCAGTATTAGTAGCTTAAGTGCCAGTTCTAGTGATAGTGATTACAAGACTACAGGTCCAAGTGAACTGGAGGCAGATGCTGATTCTTTAACTTGTAGACAGTCTATGGTGTCTTCTGCTGATCAACTGGATAGTGATGGCCCCAAATTGGTATTTCATTATTTATATTTGAAATTATAATTGAATTTTTATTTTACTATAGAAGAAAGATTTTCAAGATGAGGAAAAGAAGATCATGAAGAACTTATAAGATATTTGATCTTCCAGAAAGAAAAAAAGAGAAGAAAACCAGTTTAACGTAGCTATCCAATTACTATGCATATCTGCGAGGGACCTCTTAAAAGTCATGCATTAAAGAAGAGCACATTGCTGAATCTTATCCCATGTATCAGCATCCATAAATATGTGAACACCAACCTAACCAAATGAATCAGACAATAGCATACACCTAAATGTATTGTATTAGATGCATGGCTTAGAAATACTGGTCAGTGCAGTTACCATGCCCTTAGGTCCTTGACATGATACACATGCACTAGAACATTTATTTTAAATTCAATTGCAAAACGCAAGTGTTGCAGTACCCTTGCAACATAGTGATAGACATGCTTCTCTCTCCATTGCCTAACTAAATACATTTTTAGAACATGTAATGAAATATATTAATTTGCAGTATTTTTCTTAAAAATATGAAAATGTTCTTTCACAATATTTCATGCACTCTTATTTCTCTGCAGGGCTCTAAGAGGTCTCGAACAGGGGTGACAGAGTCATTAAGTACAGCCACAAACATTCCGGTGCAAGATACTTACATGTCTGATTTTGGTTCTGTTGAAGTGAACAATTCAGCTATTACAGGAGTAGGAAATGAGCCTATTGGGTCTTACTGGGACTGGGATGATGACGATAGGGGCACGGAAATGGATATTCAAGCCCTTTTATCAGAATTTGGTGATTTTGGTGACTTCTTTGAAAACGATGTCTTGCCTTTTGGAGAGGTATCTGAATGTTAATACTGCAATTTACAGAGGATTTCTGGTTTTGATTTCCACTTTTTTCTGCTCTAATCCTTAGTTTTACTGTGAGCCATTGGGTTGTGACTACCATTACTAAACAGGTGCATTACACATTTAAACACTTCAATTGTAAATTAGACATCCAAATAGGTCATGTGCTACTCCTCTATAATTATGCATTTTGTTTGTTCTAGCAGTTTGTATATTGGAACGGTACAAATAAAATAGATACAGTACACACTACACTTTTTGATTTGTATGCCTTACAACAATATGGATCTCCTCGAATATGAAGAGGTTTTGAAGATCCTTATTGCATTAATGGAGTTGTTTAGTTTGTTCTATCTTCTATTGTCTTTGTTTCAGAGTGTAAGGTGTTTTCCTATTTTATTATGCCTGGTCTTGTCTTTCTTACATGTGTCTGTGAGTCATGTCATGAATTTTGTTTGGTTTTGTAGAATTGTATATGTTCTGAATGTATTGTGTGTATAATGTAGACCACACAATATGTATTTATATTATTGAATAGAATCAATTACAATAAAGACACTTAATAATTAGGAATCAATCACTCTAATTTACGAGATTATGTAACGGTTGATTTCTTAGAAATCTGTAACAACTGATTATATTCTAACACTCTCGCTCAAGTTGGAGCATATATGTCATATGCACCAAGCTTGTTACAAATGTACTCAATCCGAGGGCCTCTAAGGGACTTTGTGAATACGTTAACCAACTGATTGATAGAGTTGACAAAATCAATAGTGATTTCACCAAAGACACGTTTCTCGAACAAAGTGACAATCAATTCCAATGTGTTTGGTTCTTTCATGGAAGATTGGGTTTGATGCAATGTGAAGTGCAACTTGATTGTCACAAATAAGCTTTGTTTCATGGATGTCCCCTACTTTTAGTTGTAGTAATAGTTGCCTAAGCCACGTAAGCTCACAAGTGGCTGCTGCCATAGCACGATATTCTGCACTAGATCTAGCAACTATATTTTGTTTTTTGCTTCTCTATGAGATAAGGTTTCCTCTGATAAGAACAACATTAATAGCAAAAAGAACAAAGTAATTTTAGGTGCAAGTGTGCTTGCTTATGGAGAATAAATTTAAATTAAAAGGACACCTGAGAATATAAAAGACAAAATCTAGGGTAAGATTAGAAGAATGTTGTGTTTGACTAATGCCATGAACTTTTATTTGAGAGCCATATGCCATGGTAATAGAAGGTAAAGAATTCAAATAAATAGACTTGTTACCAGACATATGGAACGAACATTGGTAGAAGTAACTGTAGAGGGGGTACTTGATTGTGAGCTTTCGGAATCCATGGGAAAAGTACCTGAAATGGACTAAAACGGGTACTGTTCACCCAGAAAAAAAATGAAGAGAAAAAATTAAGATCGAATATATGTTCTGAATGTATTGTGTGTATAATGTAAACCAGACAATATGCATTTATACTATTGAATAGAATCAATTACAATAAAAACACTTAATAACTATGAATCAATCATCCTAATTTACGAGATTATGTAAAGGTTGATTTCCTATAAATATGTAACAGCTGATTATATTCTAAGAGGTTTATATCTTGATGATTCTTTTTTAAATTAAAATTTTGATGTTAGATTTGTTTGATTGTATAGATTGTATACTTTTCCGGTGTTTACTCATAATATTTTTTTAACTGCTGAGTACTTCAAATTTATATGCTCCCCTCTTTATTTAGTATTCTTGTTCTTTTTCTTTGCTTCTTAGTCTTATATCCCAGTTTCTTAATCTGTGATAATTTTTCTGACAGCCCCCAGGAACAGCAGAATCTCAGGCACTTATGTTTTCTTCCCCAGATTATGGAGATGTCAACAGCAGTCCAGGTGGTGTGATAGATGTTCCAGATCAAATGCTTTTACCTGTTGGGTTTCCTTCCTTTGAGAGCTTTAACCCCCCTCCTTCAACATCCGTAGAGGAATTTCTTAACAAAAGTCAAGATAACTTCAATTACTCTATGTCCTTGGGTCCGTCCAATCATTCTCAGATGTTGTATACAAGGGAGTTTGATCATATAATGAAAGCTGAAGCAATGATGACATTTGCTCCTGAATTTGGTGCTGTTGAGACCCCTACCTGTGAGCTATCTACAACATTATTCAGAAGCCCATATTTTCCAAAATGTCGTAAAGCAGAGAGTTCAAATTCAAGTTCAAACAATTACTTATATGGTGCAGCACCACCCTCTTCTCCTTGCAATGAAGGATCGGAAGGGAAGAATGGAATGTCTGTCAACACAAAAACAGGGGCTGGAAAACATGATTCTAGTACAAGTCTCTTCTCAAAACATTACTACACATTTGTGGAAAGTAGGGAAGAAAAAAATGATAAAAGTCTTGTCGTATGTAATGATGATAGCATTACTAAATCTGACGGGATACTGCCACTCTCAAACATTGGTTCTAATGCTATTGTCAAGTCTTCCCTTAGGAAGACAGCTGAAGGCACCCATGAACCAGAGCATGTTCTTCTATCTGCAAAAACTTTGTTGGCTACTGATATCACATGTGTTATGTTGCAAGCTTCCGTGTGCAGATTACGTCATACTCTCTTATCTTCTGGTAACCTAATGCCCGGTTTCAGTAGGTCAACCGGGGTTTCATTTTTGAATCAGCTTCCTAGTGACCCAAATACAGCAACAGACAATATATCTGCCAAGTATGATGTGAAGAAGAAAGAAAATATACCCATTCGAATTGCAGGTGATATTGATGGAGGAATGCTTGATGGTCACCTGAATGCCCCTGTTGGTGTTTGGCGCACATTAGGATCTTCAAAAGTTATAAAATCTTCAAATTCACCTAACATGGAAATTGGTCCTTCTTTTTCTCACAGTTCTTTCAACGAAGAAGGTATTCTTTCATATGGTCAAAGGAAACCGCTTCAGGAGCTCCTTGATGGGATTGCTTTGCTTGTCCAACAAGCTATTTCCTTTGTTGATCTGGCCTTGGATGCAGATTGTGGTGATGGTCCGTATGGTTTACTTGCAATGCAAGAACAGTGGAGGCGTGGATTCTGTTGTGGCCCTTCCATGGTTCATGCTGGCTGTGGGGGAACTCTTGCCTCTTCTCATTCGCTGGACATTGCTGGCTTGGAGTTAGTGGATCCACTTTCTGCCGATGTAAGCTTTTACCGTTGTTAGCATTAGAGATAGAGCCTAAAATAAGTACTTGAAGGTGGCAATCTTCACCTACAAATTGAATTTGAGGGATTGAGTTAAGTATAAACCCACATTCTAGTATCATAGACTATCCTAAATCCATTAAAACAGTTACCAATCATATCATCCACGTACCAACCCCCATAGTGTTGGGTGTGAGGGGGAGATTCGAGAAAATTCCCCTATCATGCATTAGAGATAAATCTTAAAAAAACTGCGTAAGTGTGAGCAATTTCACTTTACATACCAGTTTAGAATTGAGTTTGACTTAAACTCACATTTTTATTTACACGTAACCTTTTTACTGTATTATTCATGTATTAATTATAGTATTACTATAATATTTGTGGTATTAATAATAGTATTACTGTAATATTTATGGTATTAATAATAGTATTGGTTGTTATTAGTATTAGAAAGATAATTAAAAATCACTACTTCCTTGAGATACATAATACATGGACCTCAGCTAAACACACCAAACTACTTGAAAGTAGTAATCATTAAATGCTTCTATTTCTAACGAGATAAGATGTTGATCCTCTTATGAAATATATGATCTGAGTTTTGTTTTCTGTTTTTATATTGACTCCTTCACGTAATATTGTCACTAATATAGTTTTATGAGTTTGTTTTATATTTTTTGTAATCTCGTGGGGTTGCTTATTTTAAAACTTTAGGCTAATAATGGTCAATGGGGTTATTAATTGTTTTTATATTGACTCCTTCACATAATATTCTTAATAATCTAGTTTTATGAGTTTGTTTTATTTTTTGTTGTAATCTCGTGGGGTTGCTTATTTTAAAACGTTAGGCTAATAATGGTCAATGGGGTTATTAATTGATTTCTGCTCCATTTTTTATACTTATATCCAGTGTTTTAAATTCTCAGGTTCATGCATCCACTGTCATCAGTTTGCTGCAGTCTGACATAAAAACAGCTTTGAAATCTGCTTTTTCTAATTTGGAAGGGCCATTATCTATAACTGACTGGTGCAAAGGATGCAATCCATTGGTTGATACCGGAAGCATAGTTGATGGAGTCTCTGTTGAATCGACCAATAATGAATGTAGAGATTCTTCAGAACCAATGAGTCCATCCCAATCATCTGTTGGTGGATCTTCCAGTATTAAGGGTAGAAGTTTGCGTTTACATTAGTGATGGGAGTTTTTTGTTCATGATGCTAATACAATTTGGTTGGTAGTGCAGTTTCCAACATGATGGATGGTGCTAAGGTGGATGAGATTTCTCAAAGGAGACCTGGCCAGGATTTATGCAGTACAGAGTCAGAGCAGCAAACATTTTCCCGACTTAAACCTACTCTTATTGCTCTTCCATTTCCTTCTATACTTGTAGGGTAGGTATTCATTTTGTCATTTGGGCTTAAAGAGGAGTAAGTTAATACATGACTGCCTGGGGTTCGAGCCTTTTTATAGTATTTGAGTTTTTGATTCAGTTAGTTGAGTATTAATCCCTATAATTACGGGATATGTTTTTTGTATTTAATTATGTATAAAATAGACATTGATTGATCTCTCTTGGTATTTGGCCGTAAACAATTTCAGTTCTTTATTTTCAAGTGCTAAAAATAACCCATTAGATTAATCACGTACTTATTTTCTGGTATATTGTCCGTGTTATATTGCACATGATAAGATATATCTGGTACTGTAAAGTTTGGTATTTAGTTAACCACTGATACGTAGCATGTCTAATAGGTATCAGGATGATTGGCTCAAGACATCAGCAAACTCCTTGCAGCATTGGGAAAAAGCTCCTCTAGAGCCCTATGCTCTACAGAAACCTGTAAGTTCATTATCACTAATTGCTGCTGTTATTAATGTAACCTTCTCTACCACATATCCTGACTTATTTACCCAATGGGTATGAGCTTAAGAACATTCTTTCATTAATATCGTGATATGAATTGTTGGTTGTAGATTACGTATCATGTGGTATGCCCTGACATTGATCCCCTTACTTCTGCTGCTGCTGATTTTTTTCAACAACTAGGAACAGGTAAATAGTGGTAATTATGATTCAATTTATCTATGAAGACTATTTGATGATGTTTACAAATTGCATATTTGATACATATTATGGTATATCTTGGTTTTAACATTTTTTTGTATTTTATCAAATTAATTATCATGTATTAATGACGGTAAAAAGGGTGGAAGAAAATATGAAGAAACCAGAGTTGGATGTAGTGGCTATTTGAAGTGCTTTGAGGATTACTTGATTCTGGTCTTTTCTGTTTGTTGTTATAATTGAATGTAACTGTAGCTGATTGCTGTATCAGAGCTTCTCTGCTTCTAGATTTTTATGCATTGTGACTGCTGTTTAAGTTTCACCCTTCACTCTGGTTTTTTGTGTTGGTTTGTTCTATAGTCTTATTTTTCTTTTATTCTTTTCAGTGTACGAGACATGCAAGCTGGGTACTCATTCACCTCAAGGCTTAGGGAATCAGATGGAGATAGAGTCTTCAAAGTTGTCATCTTGTGGTTTTGTTTTACTTGACTGCCCCCAATCAATGAAGATTGAGAGCAGTAATGCATCTCTTGTTGGTTCAGTAAGTGATTATTTTTTATCGTTATCAAATGGCTGGGACCTGACTAGTTATCTCAAGTCTCTTTCTAAGGCACTTAGAGGTTTGAAAATTGGCTCGTGCTTTTCTACAAACCCCAGCGAAGGAAGTAACAGTTCGTGCTTGGTAAGTGCCTTGTTTATTGGCAAATTGTAGATTGAATGGTTATGTTCTCTAAGAGCTAATCAGTCCAAATTATGATGAGGTTTTAACAACTTGGTTGTTTGAAGCATTAATGGCATGGCACTGTTCGTTACAGAACATAGTTTTGTTATAGCATATTTCTCTAATTTGTACTGTAGATCTATGTGCATTGGTGCTTTTTGATCTCATCTTTACCCCATAACATTTAGGTAATCTATGTGGTGTGCCCATTTCCTGATCCCACTGCAATTTTGCAAACTGTAATTGAATCTTCTGTTGCGATTGGATCTGTAGTCCAACAGTTGGATAGAGAGAGGAAATCTTGCTTGCATAGTCAGGTTGTGAAGGCATTAAGTGGCTTGGCTGCTGTCGATGAGGCTTCTCCATCTAATGTTCTTGTGCTTTCAGGGTTTAGTATTCCAAAATTGGTCTTGCAGATTGTGACTGTGGATGCCATTTTCAGAGTCACTAGCCCATCTGTTAGCGAACTTGTCATTTTAAAAGAGACTGCATTTACTGTGTACTGCAAAGCTCGTCGAATTTCACGTGGAATCTCTAGTGATTTTTCTCAGTCTGCATTTTCTGGTAGATCTCATTCTGTTTTGACGCAGCTGCCTTCTCCCATCTCTGGGATGTGGAAAGATTGTGTTGGTCCTCGAATGGCAGGACATTCTCTTCCAAGAGAGGGTGACATAGATGCTAGCTTGAGGCCTGGTACGTGGGATAATTCTTGGCAGCCAACAAGGACTGGGGGGCTAAGCTGTGATCCAAGTAGAACTGGGGATATTTTCCTCCTTGATGAAATTCGTTACATGTTTGAACCCCTTTTTATTCTGGCAGAACCAGGTTCTCTTGAAAGTGGTATTTCAGTCATTGGTAGTCCCACTTCAGAATCTTCCAAGGCACTGGTAGATGACAGTAGTGGTAACTATGTACAGAGTACAAGTACAGCAGGAAGTGTGGAGTCTGCTTCAAGCACTGATGGATCTGGGTCTGATCCGAAGAGTCCTCCAAGCCTACATTGTTGCTATGGATGGACAGAGGACTGGCGTTGGCTTGTATGCATTTGGACAGATTCGAGGGGAGAATTGCTAGACTGTAACATTTTCCCCTTTGGTGGAATAAGCAGTAGGCAGGATACAAAGGGACTGCAGTGCCTATTTGTTCAAATTCTTCAGCAAGGTTGTCTGATAATTCAATCTTGTGACCCTGGCCTTGCAAGGCCTCGAGATTTTGTGATAGCACGCATTGGAGGGTTTTATGAGCTCGAGTATCTTGGTAAGGTTTCTGCCTCTGCCTCTTATCCTGTGGGTTATGTTATATGCACATCAGATTTTGGGCATGGCTTATCCACAAAATGTCATTGCAATGGCATAATTTAGACATCTAGAGTGTGAGGTTTCGTAAGAGTTTATAGTGAATAAAAAATATATTAAAATACCTATAAATAACATAATAATTCAATATTATATGATGCTGTAAAACAAAATAATAGTAATAAAAAGTAAATAAAACATTAAATATAATGTAATAGATTAAACAGTAGCACTATGAAAATATTATAAACTATTTTGAGTATAATATATGACGTGATAAACTAAATGATAATAAAAACTGAATATAATATAATAAATTAAACAATAACAGTAATAAAAATATAATAAACTAAATAATAATAGCAATAAAAAGAAATTCACAATACTGGCTATTCCTGTGTGCTATACCATTATTATGTTTTTTTAGCTGGCTACTTTTCTTTATGGGATTTAAAACAGCAAGTTGTTTGTTGGCATATATTTACATTCATCAAAAGTAAATTAGCTTTATATATACGCCACTTTAGATTGCTACTTTTCCATTTGCATCTTATGTCAACCTCTATACATGCATTGTTACCTTGATTTTGTTTTTTTTCAAACAGAATGGCAGAAAGCCATTTATTCAGTTGGTGTATCTGAGATGAAGAGATGGCCTCTGCAATTGCGGAAATCTATGTCTGATGGGTTGTCTGCAACGAGTAATGGTTCTTCTTTGCAACAACAAGACATGAGTTTGATCCCAGAACGAACTCTTCCTTCCTCGCCTAGTCCCTTGTACAGCCCCCATACCAAATCCACTGGTTTTATGAAAGGCAATTTAGGGCAACCTACTGCAAGAAAACAGCTTATGGGTGGACATTCCATGGTTGACAATTCAAGGGGTTTGCTTCATTGGGCACAAAGCATTAGTTTTGTTGCAGTTTCCATGGACCATACATTACAGCTAGTTCACCCAGCAGATTCCTCCACTCCTGGTGAGTTTTCTGTACTAGAATTATTTCAATTTCTATTTTGTTAAATTGCATTCATGAGAGTTGTTCTGATGGATGATGAGTACGTGCACCAGAATAGATGATATGAGAAAATGAAAGAAAATATAGGAGAGAAAGGTGATACTAGATTCCGAAAATTTTGCAACACAAGTTGAAATTCTGCTTGTGATAAATGTTACAGTTGGTTAAGGAAATACGGAGGTATATATTTATACAAGCTTATATCAACTGTCAGTTAACTGATAGCTGTCGCGGCCTGACAAAACCATCAGAAACCTTTACACACTAAAAAACACGCACATAAACGTCTGATAATAATTTCATCATTAATGGAAAGGGTTTGGATAGGGTATTATAGTATTTGTCGCAATACTCATTTGTAAACATACCTCTCCACAGGCCCAATCTTGCAGGATAACAAATTTAGTGTCAATGTCTGTGTCTTCTTAATAATACCTCGATACCCTTACCTAGATCTAGTAACCCACACTATAGCTGTGTGAAAGTGTTATGTCATATCCTAATTATAAAGTACAAGTGGAAACTCATGTCCTTGACCGCGTGTGTCCACTGTTATGTCATAATTAAAATATATATATATATATATATATACAATTAAAACATTAAACATTATATTAATTAATAAAATAAAACATAAGCAGTTACAAAATGTATCTACAAAAGTAGCGGTTACTAAAAATCCTTATTATTAATGGTTAGGTAATTTTTTTACAAACAATAAAATAAATAAGATGAGTTGCATTCATAGGGGTAACATAATATATTCACTAAAATAGTAGTTACAAGAATAATATTCTTTATTAATAATTATAGATGACCATAAAAATATTTAGTTAGATTCATTCCTAACATAATAAAATAATGAAACATGAGTCTAACCTTGTCTAATAATTTTAAATTCTTTGACCTCTCAACTTGGTAGAGATTGGTGTTAATAATTTTAGGAGAACAAAATTCTTTACTTTTGTACATTATTCCAAATTACATTAGAAATTACAGAGTATGCTAGGAGACATCCTACCCATCCTGATTACAAAATGAATATAAAGATAGCGTAGAAAACAAAGGAGAATAGAATCAAACCAGATTTGAATATGGAATGTTGATTTATCTTAACTAACTAAATAAATCGTCTTCTAGAATCCTTTTTTGAAATTTAAATTTAAAATAAAAATGCGTACAACTGTCAACAGGTACATAGTTGTCCAACTTGCTTATACAGAGTTCAAAATTTGTTCTAAGAAAACCTCTTGTAAGAATGTACTCAACTTGCTACGAAGTAGGAACCAGTGATATGTATGTTCGCCTTCCCTTTCTTAAAATGTCTATCAATTTCGACATTGTTGCTCTGAAAATGTAGAACAATGTTCGGAGAAATACTAATTGTTGCCTTGTTATCATTTTACAACTTCGTGGGAAGAGTGGTAAGAAGTTTTAACTCTTAGTGAATTCCTTTTAGCCATAAATTTCACTAACTATTTATGCCATTACCCTATATTTTAACTTCTGTGTTACTGGCCACATTTTGTTTTGCCTCAACAAGTAACCAAATTTCCCTGAACAAAGTACAATAGCCAGATGTTGACTTTTGGTCAGGCATGGATCTAGTGGTCGGCACCCGTGAACTCTTCAATTTTAATATAAGCCTTGTTGCCCCATTTTCTCAAAAAGAAGTCCCCTGCTCCGAGAACTTTTTATTAGTTAAAAATTCTGTAATCTTCCTCAAGATGTTCATACGGTGAGCTCAATATGATTCACTAGCCTTCCTCGTAATCTTTGGTATTTAGTGGTATCTACTAGATCACGCTTGTCTTTACTTCCAAGCTTTTTATTAGGATTTATACTCTATAGGAGTTTCTGCGTGCCTGAAACCCATCATCTCAAAATCTTTGAGAAGATCTAAAATATACTCACTATGACACAACCATTCCTTTCTTTGATCTTGCAAACTCCATCCCCAAAATTTAAGTACTTGAGGCCTTCAATCTCAAACTCAAATTCAAGGAAAGCATTCAACTAATTATTTTGTCCAAATCATCTTAGGTAATCCTAACGGTGTCCGCGTAAACAATAAGCACTACTATTTTTCATCCAAAAGAATGTTTTATAAACTGTGGTCTCTTTGACATTGAACATAACTTTGGTATAGCTACACATTCATCACAATGATTGCATTTTTTAAAGTCATTGCACCAATACACCAAAAACCTGTTTTGGCAATAAAGGAAATTCAGATTAGTATTCTTCCTCATGATTCTCAACTTAGGATTTCTGGATAAAAGTTATAATTGTAGATATATTGGCATCGGAAAATGAAATCAGTATTTCGCAAAGCTACTAAGATACACAATTTCTTTTGTAATGCTAGCTAATAATTGAATATTCATAATTAAGTAACTAATGTAAGTGTTGTAGCAAAAACTATTTGGAGGGGGAACTAAAAGGAGTGGTGGTTTGTCTATTGCAGGTTACATCGAAGGTTTCACTCCAGTGAAGTCTCTTGGTTCTACGTCTTCTGCATACATTCTAATTCCTTCTCCCAGCATGCGATTTCTTCCTCCAACAGTTTTTCAACTCCCCACGTGCCTCACAGCAGAGTCACCACCACTGGCTCATCTTCTTCACAGCAAGGGTTCTGCTCTTCCTCTCTCTGCTGGATTTGTGGTTTCAAAAGCAGTACCTTCCATGAGGAAGGATTACAGAAGCAACCTAAAGGAAGAATGGCCCTCTATACTTTCAGTGAGCCTCATTGACTACTATGGAGGTACTAACATCCCCCAAGAGAAAGTTGTCCGAGGAATTAACAAGCAAGTTGGTAGAAGTTTAAGCTGGGAAGCTAAAGATTTTGAAATTGAGACCCACTTGGTTCTGGAGTCTATTGCAGCAGAGCTTCATGCCTTGTCTTGGATGACAGTGAGCCCCGCATACTTAGAGCGGCGAACTGCGCTTCCCTTCCACTGTGACATGGTTCTAAGACTAAGAAGACTTCTTCACTTTGCCGATAAAGAGCTCACCAAGCAGTCAGAGAAATCTTGACTACGCGTTATGTACAATGATGGTGAAAAGTGCTCATTGGTTAGAGAGGAAAGAGAACCAAACTGAGCTGAGTAGACTGTATCATACTAGATCCACTGTGATTATATGTAAATTAAGTGTAGAGGCTGATGTGTTCCAGGAAGAAATAGATTCAGAAATCGTTGGGAATGTACATGAGCTTTTCTAGAACAACTGATTTTAACACAGATTAGCATGATTGATAGAAACTGTTGATTGTAGCATAGAATACCATATTCTCTATCTTTTTAGTCTTTGGGTCTCCGAAATTTCATGTCCTTTGTAATTAGATATTGTAAAACAATAATGTGACGGTAACTAATTTTATGTTTGGCATTGGTTTGCTAGATATAATTAATTAATTCGTGGACTGACTAATATGAATCCTTGTGATGAACAGCCTTTTATATATATATATATATATATATATATATATATGGCTTTTGTCTCAGAACTATTAGTCATGCTACAAATTGATAGCGACATTGATTTCAAAAGGTTTGATAATGGCTATACATTCTTCTTGGGAACGTGACTAAACTGTTTACGTGCCATGCGAAGACCTTTCCACACCACTTTAGCAAGGTTCAATGGATTCGTTCTTACGTGAAACAATGACCTAAAACTGAAAGAGCAATTATAATGAATGATTCCAATGCCATTAAAGAATTTATAGAATGTGTCTTATTATATTTAGCTTTAGTATCTATTATATTTAAAAGAAAGGGGTTTCTTTTGGCAGTCATATTTTCCTGCATCATTATAAAAATTAAAATTCTCACTGTCTTTAAAAATGTTTTTGAATTGGTAATTGGAAATCAATTTTGGCTTCTAGATTTCTCAATATGGGAGTTGAAAATAACTTTCAGATTATATAATCATAAAACTTCTTTTACTTTGTGATTATGACATAGATTGTATACAATTGGAAGTTTTTTTTTTTTTTTTTCATAAAAAGAAGTAGTCATAATTATTAAGTGTCTTTACATTACATAATTTAGAAGTCATATTTTTACTTTTCGACCATATATTTTGGATGATTTTTCTAAATTTCACAATCTAGAAGTTTTTTTGAATGCAGAAAAAGACATTTGGATTAATTAACTCGGAAGTCAGCATGATTTCTAAATTAAACAATTAAGTCAACATGATTTTTTTTTAAATCTATCCACTTTAACATGACTTTCGGATTGTGCAAATCAAAATACTTTCTTTCTTGACCCTAAATACAAGCACAAATAGAAACGTGCACGTGTCCTTTCCACCAAATTTAAAAAAAAAAAAATCAAAAACCATCACCAATAAACAATTACAAAAAAAGAAAAGAAAGACAATTATCGTGTTGAAACTTGTTTTGTACCAGTCACATTTGATTTTATTCTCTTTATCTTTTAAAGTTTCAATTTTAATTGTTTCTTATTGGAAACCAAAAGGTTTTTTTTTTTTTTTTTTTTCTTTTTTTTACTTTCTTTCACCATGATTCACCTATTTATTACTTTGGTTTTCCGGGAACTTAATGGTTTCAATAGCCCAACTCATTTAAAAAGAATTCATAACATATACTTAAAAACACATTTAATTTAGTTTATACATATGATTTTTTATTAAATTATTATATTAAAATTACCAGTCTTTACTAAAATTATATATAAATAAAACATGAAAAAAAATAATGCACATAAAATATTTTTTATTTAACTAATAAAATAAAATTAAAAACTAATTTAAATATTAATACGTATTTTTTTATTATAATATTTTTTTATTTTTATCAACTAATATATATAATTGTTTTTAATGTTATTTTAAATAGATAAATAACTTTTATGAGATGTACTATAATAATAATAGTAATAATAATATTTAAATAATTTTAAACACCAAAAATTTAAATCTCAAACAAATACAATAACCTAAACTACTAAAATTAACTAAAAAAAATTAACATACAGTTATTTTTTTAGATGTACTACAAAAATAATAGTAAATGTAATAATAATATTTTAGACAATTTTAATCAACAAAGTTTAAATATAAAGAAACAAAATTACCTAAATTATTAAAATTAACTAAAAGAAATAATTCTAACACACTGTGTGACATTTTTTTAGATGATAAATATAATAATAAAAAATGAAATTTTTAATTTTACAAAAAAAAAAAAAACTACACATGTAGCATTTTTATAGTCCACTGCACATATACGAAGAAACACCTTTCACTACAAAAAATAGAAAAAAAAAATAAAAGGGTAAAAACATTTAACCAAAAAACGAAAAAATTGTGGCATGCTCACGATCAAGAACATCTCTCTCTTCAGACACACATTTCTTTATCCTTTCACTAACAAAGCATCAAGGGTCCAAGTATTTCTTCTCAAGAAATATCACTTCTAATCTTCTGATCTATACTTTTTTGTAATATGTCTGTTTTTTGTTTTAATTTATGTTCTTTCTCTATTACTTTTTTCATTTAAATTTATAATTAAACTTATTAATTTATAATTAAATTTTAAAAATAATTAATAAAATTGTCAATTTTAATAAAATATTAATATAATATTTATATAAAAATTATATTTAATCTCGATTAAAAGAAATAAAATTGTTATATTTTAACAAAAATTATGTCATTAAGATATTTATTTCTTAATTTCTTAAGCAATTGAACTAAATTGATTCAATATACTCTCAATCATTTATAAATTATAATTAATCCATCTATTACAGATCAAGAGTTTTTTAAAGAATCCATATTAAAATCGATATATTTCTTCCATTAATTCTATTAGGTTTTCTCCACGATATTCTATGTTTAAAAGCAGTTTTGAATGTCATCAAGTCTCAATTGAACATGAGTGATCAAACTAATACAGAGATTAAGCATACAAATAAGATCAATATAATTGAAATATAACCTTTTGTAAATTGAAAATCAAGTGTTTACATTAGTCTGAGTTTTTTTATATTAAACCCTAATAAAGTAAAATTAGTCATATTCACAATGTCACTAGAAAATAATTTCAATTAATGGGTGAAAATTTATGTGTAATGAGTGTGGTTATGGATATGTTAAAAAGTATATTGTTACTATTTGAATTTGATTGCATATATCCTAATTATTGTTACTATAGACATGTGAATTATCTTTCCAAGGATTTAAGAAGGGGTAGATACAATAAGATTATAAGGTTTAAGGTACCCTCGGGAATAAAATGAACAATAATCAACATGTAAATTATTATGAATGAGGAATTGTTGTTATTTTGTTACATGAAAAGAGAAAGGGAAAAGGAAAAAATCTAAAAATAAGGAGAGGTAGAGCGATGTATGAGGCGAGAGGAATGGAGGATGAGTGGATGGAGAAGGTGGGGAAAGGTATAAAAGGGGGAGGGGGAGAACAGCATCAGACTATCTTCTTCCTTTTCTCCTTCAATAAATAACAAGGAAAAAGGAAGAAGTAGTGTGTGTACAGGGAAAATAAAAAGAATAAAAAGAATGGGTGGTGGGAAGGGAAAATTGTGGTTGTGGATGTTATGCCTGTTGGCGGCGGCAGTGGCAGTGCAAGGTGAAGACCCGTACTTGTATTACACATGGAACGTGACCTACGGGACGATTGCTCCTCTGGGAGTGCCCCAGCAGGGTATTCTCATCAACGGCCAATTCCCAGGACCCGAAATAAACTGCACAAGCAACAACAACATTGTGGTAAATGTTTTTAACAACCTTGACGAGCCATTCCTGGTGACCTGGCACGGTATTCAACACAGAAAGAACTCATGGCAAGACGGTACACCAGGAACCTCATGCCCCATCGCTCCTGGGACAAACTACACCTACCGCTTCCAAGTGAAGGATCAAATTGGAACTTTCTTCTACTATCCTTCTTTAGGATTGCACAGGGCAGCCGGTGGTTTCGGTGGCCTTCGAGTCTTCAGTCGTCTGTTGATTCCCGTGCCATATGCTGACCCAGAGGATGAGTACTGGGTTCTCATGGGTGACTGGTTCACCAAGAGCCACACTATCCTCAGGACATTCTTGGACTCCGGTCGCTCTATTGGTAGGCCACAGGGTGTCCACATCAATGGCAAAACAGCCAAGGGTGATGGCAGTGATGAACCCCTTTACACCATGATTCCTGGCAAGACCTACAAGTACAGAATATGCAACGTTGGTCTCAAGGACGCCCTTAACTTCAGGATCCAAGGCCATCCCATCAAGCTTGTCGAGACCGAAGGCTCCCACGTTGTCCAAAATGTCTATGACTCTCTTGACGTTCATGTTGGCCAATGCTTTACCGTCCTTGTCACCGCCGATAAAGACCCTAAGGACTATTACATGGTCGCCTCCACTCGCTTCACCAAATACGATCTCACTGCCAAAGCCCTCATCCGCTACACCAACAGTGCTGGCCCTGCCTCGCCTGAGCTCCCTCCATCTCCAGTTGGTTGGGCCTGGTCTCTTAACCAGTTCCGCTCCTTCCGTTGGAACCTCACCGCCAGTGCTGCAAGGCCTAATCCCCAGGGTTCTTACCATTATGGTCAGATCAACATCACTCGCACCATCAAGCTCGCCAACTCCGTAAGCCGACTCCAAGGTCTTCGTTATGCCATCAATGCCGTCTCACACGTAGATCCCGACACTCCTCTAAAGCTCGCTGAGTACTACGGAGTTGTTGACAAGGTTTTCAACTACAACACCATTTCCGACGAGCCCCCCGTTGATCTGAACTCAACCAAGGTGCCTAATGTCATCAGTGCCACATTCCGTGACTTCATCGAGATCATCTTTGAGAACCATGGAAAAACCGTCCAATCATACAATTTGGATGGTTACTCCTTCTTTGCAGTCGCCATTGAGCCAGGCAGATGGAGCCCTGAGAAAAGGAAGAACTATAACCTTCTGGACGCCGTCAGCAGACACACCATTCAAGTCTTCCCCAAATCTTGGGCCGCCATCATGTTGACTTTCGACAATGCTGGAATGTGGAACCTGAGATCTGAGCATGCTCAGAATCGCTACTTGGGGCAACAACTCTACATTAGCGTTTTGTCTCCTGAACGTTCCCTCAGGGACGAGTACAACCTCCCAGATACCCAGCTTCTTTGCGGCATCGTCAAGGATATGCCCAAGCCACCACCATACTCTTCTTAGAGTTTTTCCCTGTTTGTGCCATTCCTACTTCATCCAAACACCAAAACATCCACCCATTCAGTTAATTAATTAATTTACCCTGGTTACTCGATTCAATTCTATGCTCTTGTTCATATTTTATTTTTTATTTGCTTCATGAACCAACGTATAAAAATATATCCTAAAATAAACACAAAAAAATATGTTATAGACTCTAAAATAATCTACGCTTAATAATATAACTCAAATCAAAAGGACAGTTATCTTTCCCGTATCGATTTTTATATGGAAAATGATTTTTTAGTATTAAATTTTTTTAACTTTCTTTTACATAGGTATGATTTTTTAAATAATTTTTTATTTTTTTATTTTTTTATTCTTAATATTTCAAAATCATTTACGAGATCTCACCTCATGTTACAAAAAAAAAAATTGTCAAAATTTAGTAGTCAAAATATCATTATCACTTTTATATATAAAAATTTGTCAAAATTTAATAGTCAAAATATCATTATCATTTTTATGTACTGTCTGGATGTTACTCATTTATAACTGTTTATACTAATTTTATTATATTAATTTTTTCTTATGTTCATCGTAAAAAATATATATCATCAAAAGCAAAAACAAATTTTCTTGCCTTAGAGTAGAGGATTTGTACTTTGATATATCAAAAAGTCTCTAATTGCTTAAAATTGAATTTAAAGGTTATTTTTATTGTATTTCTCTTAATTTATTAAGACATTTTTTAAGATCAAATCATGATAAAGTTATAGTTTTTCTGAAAACATGCATTTTGATTTCAAAAGTAAAGTAGAAAATATCTCGTATAAATATATATTTTAGCATATTTATGATTAAAATATCACAATTATCCCTATATAAGGAAAAATAAATTGGAAAATAAGGAATGAATGTTGTTATTCACAACTCACTTGAGATTTATTAATAAGTGAGAAATGAGTAAAATATCTGGATAAAATATAACATGTAAGTCTTTGTAGAATATTTAAAGGAATATATGACTTGTATAATACAAAAATAATGATAATTCAATAAAAGAGAGAAAGTAAAATAGATAAAATGGAAAGTGAAAGGAATGAACATGTTATGTCATTAAAGTTCAACAACAATGATTGTTTTTAAAATTGTCATCAAACTAACGTATATTTTTAAAGGTGATTTCAAAACGACTACGGTTATTATTATTATTAGTGTAAATAAAGGTGTTATCGTGTTTATAATGTATGATATTATATTAGTAGGTGAAGATAAAATATACAATATTATATTAGTAGTGTGAATGATATAATATACAAAATAAATTTATATTTATTAAAAACAAAGTGAGATGAATGGAGAAAAAATAAGATAAAGTAACTATTGATAAAAGTAATCGTTAATTTAAAAAAAATTAACAAATAATTATATTGTAAAGGGTAAAATTAAAATTATGAAATTGGAATTATATGGTTATAAATATTATTACTATTATTATTATTATTGTTATTGTTATTATTATTATTGTTATTATTATTATTTTTTATTATTATTATTATTGATATCCTTACTTTTTGTATAGTTTTTGTTATCAATCTTAGTTAGGTTAATTGAAAAAATTGATTATCTCAACTTATTTTACCATATACTGAATTTTTGTCATTTTTAGATATATTGCTCTAGGTATTAAGTAACTATATCCTTGAGTTGTTGAACCGAGCTATGAAAAAAGTTATTTCAGATAAGAGAAGCTAGTAAAAGTTAAACTACTACTAGTACTTGTTTGAAGTTATTATGATTATCTATGATAATAGATGAAATGATGACTTAGTTGTTGAAAGATTGTTTATATAATGTCTCAACTAAGACTATGTAAGATAACTTGCTATGTTGTTTATGTTTTAAATTGATTTGTCAATGAGTCACATTAGTCAAATGAGAGATAATTTTAGTATAAATGTGTCATTTTATTAAGATAGGAATGGATGAATCATTTGGACCCAATTTGGGTCATTATGTTGTTCTATTGAGTTAAATTGCATAATTTGACTAAATTGCATAATTTTATTAAATTGATCTATGATATATAAGTATTGCCAATTAGACTATGTGATTTGCATTAAATTATATCTCTTTTGGTAAAAGAAAAGAGTAAAATGACTTAGACAAACCTAATTAGCTAATATGACCTATGAGAGGTGTAGGGTCTCTAAGTCTATTCAATACAAGAGTCTTTCGAAAGTAGGGTCAGATGTTTATGTTATGAGTGAATCATGATGATTGAACCAAAAAGGACAATGTTCGATCATAGACATTTGATTCTTGATATGAACTATTGATTTTGAGATGATAATGTTATGTGTAGTATATTTTAATTTTCACTACATTAGCTTTTGTTTTTCGTTATGTTGAGGTATCCACGTGTGTGTGTGTGTGTGTGTGTGTCAATTGCACTAACAAAGCAAATCATTCTTATTCATAACTTCAATTTTGATGAAAAAATCTTTATCTCATTCAAAAAATTTAACGAAGAATGACCAAATTGCACATTTTTTCAAAAATCGGGACCAAATTGAAATTAAACAAAACTAGAAGATCAACTTGATATTTTTTAACGAAAATAGGAATTGAGAGAGTAATTCCAAAATTTTTATATAAACTAGTAAAAATATTATATTTACTTTTTTATGATAATAAAAAAATTAAAATTATAAGTATTCTTATTATTTTAATTATAAAATTAAATATAAATAATTTTTATAATTTTACTATAATTAATTTTCGTTTATAATGATTAAATTTGAAAGAACAGTCAAATAAAAAAATGGTTAAATCAAACAAATGATTACTTCAAAGATAATATTAATAAAATAATTATTTTTATTTATAAAAATATTTAAAATATAAAATTGAAAAATAAATATGGACAAAAAAAATTCCTTTATATATAGATATAAATGTATAAAAAAAATTAGAATATCAAATATATAAAATATATTGTAAATTTTAAATTTTAAAATAATATATCTAAAATTATATATTAAATTATATAAATATAAAAAAATTGAGGGAATCATAACCCCTTTGTCATTATTATAGTCCGTTAAAATATATATATATATATATATATATATATATATATATATATATTTAATAATAAATATAAAAA
>Ga0214545_1002208_pt1 | contig 37447 bp, 19 predicted proteins | sample CNSS4metaG_FD_160064 | JGI IMG/M metagenome (GOLD analysis project Ga0214545, IMG submission 160064) | Root nodule microbial communities from cowpea collected in UCLA plant growth center, Los Angeles, California, USA - CNSS4 | ecosystem: Host-associated > Plants > Roots > Nodule | place: USA...
TCCATTTTCACCACCTCCTGCCACCCCCCCACCAGCCACCCCTCCACCGGCAACACCTCCGCCAGCAGTTCCTCCGCCGGCATTGACCCCGGCACCTCTTTCCTCTCCACCAGCCACATCTCCGGCTCCCGCCCCTGCCAGTCTGCTTTCCCCGTCTCTCTCTCCTTCCTTGGCTCCCGCTCCCGGTCCCAGTCTCTCCACCATCTCTCCCTCCGGTGATGATGTAAGTCCTTCTTTCCATCTCATTTCATCTTTCTCATTTTTCATTAACGGAATCAATTCAGTCCCTTTGATCTGTGAAAAGTATGTCCATTTGCAATACACATGTTTTTATCATATTAACATGTATTCAGTCTAAAATATTTGAAGTATGTTTTGGCTTTACACCATGAAATGAATTATTTTACTTTGTGGCATTGCAGAGTGGGGCTGAAAAGTTGTGGTCTTTTGAGAAGATGATTGGGAGCATGGTATTGGCATGCGCTTTGCTGTCCATGATGTTCTAGAGATCTATGTCTTCGGACCCAATTCATGTTTTTTTTGCTATTAATTACTTCTATATATTATTTTGTACGTGGATGTGATATGGGACTCTATTACTGTATTTGAGTTATATACATTGCTTGCATTCTTGGGAGATTTCAGAGGAGGTTTTGTATTTGAGGACAGTTATTCTGTATGGCACTATTATTAGTTTATCTGGCTCAGTTTCTTCTTCCATATATCTCTTCATTCTTGTTTATCAACTACAGTACTCCTATTTTACACACTTCATCATATTCTATTCCCACTCTAGATACGTAACATTATGAATATATCAGCAAGAAAATCAAACACCATTCAAGATCCAAAAGTTAACATCTACCAAAAGTTTGTTTCATAGGCGAAATAGAAACCATAAATAACAACATCCAAAGTTATACTACAAACAAAACTCATTCAGAATGTTGAAGCACCAAAAATGATGCCAACAAAACTCACTCATCGATTGTTCCCTTGGGGAATTCTCATAATAGTCTGGCTCGCATACGTAAGCTTCTGAAACAAACGTATGAAGAGTCCAAAAAACACTAACAAAAGTTGCATCGATGCATCAAGAAGAAGAGCCACCCTGTTTTTAGATATGCCTTTGTTCGTAGTTCTTGCGTCTTTGGACGAAGGTCAGAACCCGTTTCCCATAAGGATGGGTGTGCAGATGTGGATAATTCAACAAAACTATAGCTGAAAGCATTTTGTAAACACCGCCCTGCAAATAAATAACAGACCCTTAGTTAATGCATTCAACCATATTTTGAAGAAATGGTCCACTGATACGAAAAAGATAGGTGTTGAGCTCTGTATAACCTTGCAATTTTGCAGCGCTCTTTGAACAACATAATTCCCATAAGGATCCTGCATAATCCTCAAAAAATTCTGAGTGTACATTAACTCCTGAATAATATTAGCAGCATCCTTCTCTTCTGAGAATTCTAAGAGGTGTTCCACCACATTGCTAGCATGCTTGTTCATAGATAGTTGAGCATATCTACCCTGAAGCTGTAACATTATCTCTGCATTTACACGGGGTATCTTCATTTTAACAACGTGCTGCACAGCATAATTTCTGTACAAAAATAAATAGTTAAGTTTAAAATGAACGAAGTACGACCAAAAAAAATTACAATCTTTACCACTTTCTCTTCACTAAAATTTATTATAAATATCGTTACGTTAAAAGGGATATATTTCTAAAAATAAAAAGAAAGATAAAGAATTGGAGATAAACCCAAAAGGATGTTCAGTAAGGAGTGAAGCATGTGAGACTATTTCTTCAATCAGCCGCTTCATATTATTGTCTTTTGCATGATGAAGACATTTTTGAAGGATAGAACATCCACTTTTGTCTGTTGCAATTTCCACACAGTTCTCTGCTACTTCGTCTATAATAAACTGAAAGGAAGGTTTTCAAATGACAAAATATATAAATTCATATTCACAACCTGAGACACAGGAAAAGATGATAAACATTTTAATACAAGACAAACCCATCCAAGCTAAGTAATAGTAACACCGAGAAGGTCTTAAATAGAAAGAAGTTAATCTATTTTGAATGATTCGGTAGACAGAAATTGAATTTAGTATTAATGATAATGGACCAATTTGATTTTCACAGGTCTTATTGTGATCATTTTTGACAGGTGCTTAAATGTTTTGAAAGAAAAGTTAAAAACAAGAAACTTGAAATCTTGTTAATGTTTTAGAAAGTTGCATGAAAATTAGTTGTAGATGAGTCTTCAGTACTGAACATGACTCTTACAACAATCTTTAAAGCTACTTCCTCGTATTTATCCTAAAGGTTTTGGTGAAAATGACGACTTTGATTATAGAGAGAAGTTTCTCAGTTTTACAGAGAAATTTTACCATAATTATCATGAAACTAACAACACGATATAATTTGTGGCTGCATCATATACACCTGAAATTTTTTTATTGAAAGAAAAAAAAACAATTCGCAAACTTAAACAACTTTTTTAGTAATAAGATTAGAAATGTTTCAAAATAGATCAGTGACTATGAGATTTATATCACAATATATATCTATAAAATACTGAAAAGGTCGAAGATGTAAAATTGTTCAACATGAATTATCTATTCCATTTCATAAAAGAGACCAATCTAATATGGTATAATATACTGAATTAAAAACAATATAATACGATACCTTTGCAAAATATTCTTATTTTTCTTTCCAAAGAATAAGTATTTTTTAAAAAGTACTTTGTGGTGAATGAAAAAGTTTAAGACAGAGTGTCTGTCTAAAGACTACTACATAAATCTCATGACAGTTAATCTTCAGACAGAGACACAAAATGTTTATTAAATGTGAAAACTATTGTTAACAGAGTATAATATTTATTTTGTGTATCATGTGCTTGCCGCTAGTTTAAATTATGTTTCTTATTTTCAGTTCTTTATGTTTATCGCATATTACACAAGCATCGTGATTTTGTCTTAAATAAATAGATTGAATTAAACCAATTAGTTGCTACCTAATAATGAAGATATCAACTTTTTATTTAGAATTGATAAATAAAATAAGGTGGTAGTAGAAATTTGAGATTAGGAAGAAGCATGGAGATGGTTTACCGTCGTAAGCGCAGGGGAGAAAAGTTTGAAGCAGTGGTGAAGGACATGACCACCATTGATACTCTTAGTCAATCTCACAGTGATCTTCTTCACAGCGAATACAGCAGCAGATATCTGTTCTGGAGTCTTCAAATGCTCCAACAACTTCTGGATAACCAAACTCCTGTAGTAAGAATTCAGATTCAAAACATTGAGGTTAGAATTAATGTAATAAGAAATCGTAACAGTAGAAGAATCTATAGAACAGAGGTACCCATGATTATGCATGCAGACTTCCTTAAGCTTGTGCTGGTTTTGAATGACCAAGTCAAGAATCCTGGTGATGTGGTGGACAGTGCTAGCTTGAAAAATAGCTAGAATCGAAAGAACGCAATGTTGGTCCATCATTAGGTCACACAAGTGATCCTTGAGTTGGTTCAAGATATTCTCCATCACCTCTGGTTTCCCCAACTGCTGAGGGGGCATTTGTGCGACTGAAATCAACTGCGCCTTCACATCTTGAAGCGCAGTGGAAGTGTGATGCTGAAGAAATTGTCCACAACAATGACAGCAGTGTGCATTGGAGCAATTTAGTGGAATTGATGGAGGGGTGGCGATGAAGCAGAGCCTGGATATGGAACATGAGAGCGAATCAACACAAATGGGATTCATCAAATTGGTGTGACTCTGAATCAAAGGCGAGAAGAAGCCCTCTTGCAGAGTGGACTCAGCTGAATCACCCACATGTTTGATCTCCGGTGACAGAGACGGAGAAGATGATGCGCTCACACACTTCTCCATGCACAACTATGGACAGAGAGGAAGACAAAACACAACACCACCTCAACTATATATATTATATTATATATATATATATATATATATATATATATATATATATATATATATATATATATAATTATTGTGATGACATTACAATAAATTTATCATGTAATTAATAATTTTGTCTTTTTTATTTTTTGAAACTTATCTTATCATTATTTTTAATATTTATATATACTATCATTAATTATAAATAAAAAAGTTGTTATGGTCTTAAAAGACCAAATTGTTTTATTACAATTTTCGTGAATGGAATTTTTATTTTACACTTCATTTTTATTCATCATCTTTCACTTGAATTTTCTTAACAAAAAAAAAAAAAAAAAAACTCTTCTTAAAATCATTTTATTCTCATAGAAGTTATCGAAGAACATTTTTTTGTCCTTTCATAAGATAACTTTGTAACAACAGTGGAGTAAGATATGAAAGATGTGACTGCAAAATATGTAAAGAAAATACGATAAAATGTTCTAAATTGAACTTTGATGATAAGATTATCTTTTTATAATATAATTTTAAAATGACATTTTATGTGAATTTTTCTAATAATTAGATTTTGGTATAATTTTTATTTGTTTTTTTCGAAATCAATCATGCTTTAATTTTTTTTTATCTTTAGATTATTTATTGTTTGTGAAGGTGAAGAGAGAAAATGAAAGATAAAATTTTGTAAAATTGTTTTATTATAATCAGTAAATTTTATTTAATTTTTCATTTCTCTGAAACAATACAGATAAAAGAAGATTTAGAAAACTATACTTATATGGTAAATGTGCAAATATGTGTATTATTTTAACATCTTCATTAAATATGAGAGGATTGGAGATGCATACATAGAATAAATTAATTAAATTATTTAGTTCATAATAAATAAGAAAATTAATGTATTTATTGTTACAATTACATCATTAATTTTGGTTCATGCATGGAGCTCTTTTATTCAAATTCTGCAACACTTTAAATAAAAAAGAAAAAAGCCTTAGGCTACAAAACCAAATAATATTTTCTAATTCAATGTCTGGCTGTGATTGCAAGCAATTAAATACTTATGTTTTACTCTTTTAATAAAATTACATTTTTTTTATATTTCTATCTTTAATATAGTATATGTTTTTCTTCATAAATCTTTCATTTTTTAATCACTATTTATCCGGAAGATTATATATTGTCACAAAAAAGCATGGTGTATAGTTATTAAGAATTAAAAAATGAACATTTTATTGTATTTCATAATTTTTCAAAAATAATCTTCAAAGGCTAATACAGTGTATTATTAAGAATATCATTTTTCAAATGAACAAAATTAAAGACATAAACAAAAAGTTATTAAACTATTTAGTTGCTAATGGATAAAAATAATAATGTACTCATTGGGATAATATGTTAATTGATTCATGACATTGTTTTTGTCCATCTTGAATAAAAAAAAAATCTATATAAAACCAATTAATAATTTTTTAACCCAATGTCTTTAGGTGATGTAACACATTATCTACGAATTATGTAATAAAACACCTAAAGAAAAAGAAAAACATATATAATTAAACGTTGGGTTTACTTTTTTTTTCAATAATAACAAATAAAATATTTTATTAGAAAGAACAAATTTAAAAAGTATACTTTTTAACCGTTTTTTATTTTTATATTACATCAGAAATTATTTGAATTTCATAGTAATATAGAAATCATTTTTGACTTTCATATTTCATAATCCAAAAATCATTTTACTTGAAAACCATTATAAAGAAAAATAATTTTTAAATTGTATAAACCAAAACTTTGCTAAGAGAAGAAAGATGAGGTCGATGAGGAAACTGCCAAAATATGACAAGGTTACAAACAAAGCAATCACTATCTCCATCAAATAAAATTACATTTGTCTGAAATTACTTCCATCTGGAAATCTATACCTATTGATATTTCAAATCCTCAAATTCAAGAAGACGCCATTTCTGAAAGGGAGCATGAGTTCAAACACTTCAACTGTCCGTTGAACCTGTAAAAAACTCCAGTCATTAAGTCTGCGGTGACCATGGTTCCTTTATAGTGTATTCTTTTTCTCATAGTTGTTCTTGTTTGGTCCTCGGACCATACACCAAACTCCTGAAGATCCCCTTCTCTCCAGCATATGCTAACTGTTGTTCCTCCGCGAGCCTTCAAGCCTTTCAAGGACCCATTTGGCCATTTCTCCCAGGGAAGAGCAGGAAGTAAGAAAAGATCACTCAATGTACTCTGCACAAGCATTTCGGCAACTGCCGCTGCAAAACTGCCAACAAAATAATCCTGAATCTATCACAAACACTTTCAGTTGAGCTACATTATCTATATTAACCTTTTTTTTGGGATTAGAGAAAATCAAGTTCAATAAGTCTGAGAGTTCATCAAATCACATTTACAATTATGTAAAGAAAAAACAATAGTGTATATTTGAAATTAGCTATTCAACTCCATGGAAGTTGTTTTGGTGGGTAATTAGTTATAGTCCAAGTAAAACAAAGGCTTGGTTGCTTAAGTAACTTTACATTTGCAAGTAGCTGTTCTTGCCAGTTATTGATAACATCAATGACTTGAGTGAAAATAGATACATACGTATTACTTAGGTGGGCAAGATATTTAAGTCTGGATGCAACACTAAAAAACACCTAAGCAAGTTACCCGAAGTTGGCATCTATCTGAAATGGTGGGTGTGCTGTAAACAGGTTGCTGTAAAGTCCACCTTGAAACGGTATCTCATGATCCGGATCCACCAAGTTTATCAAGCGCTTAATCATCTTATATGCATTGGAACTGTTCTGTAGACGTGCCCAGCAAGCAGTTTTCCATGTGGTTGACCACCCAGGACCTTCCTCTCCTGTTTCCAAATTTACAGTATTATTCAGATAAATGTTTTGATTAAGGGCAGATAAACATTGTTTAAGAACAGCAGCAAGTAGCTGTAATAGTTTCGGTATCACAAATCTTCATATTTTAAAATAAAGTGAATGTGCTTCCTTCATTATTCTTCTACATGATGCCCCTCCCAAAAAAATTAGACTCCAGCTGATTGAAGTTTTATTTATAGACTATGTATGCGTTTGGATAAACTTCTGCATGAATACTTCCAGAAAAGAAAAATCAGAAGAAAAAGTTAAATGATTTTCTGAATAAATTAATATTACTTTATGCATAAACTAATTTGCAGAAAAGTTTACTCCAACAAACCCTATGTTACTCATAATCAGGGCCTTCACATTGGATAAGATTAAGATTTCTAATTGTCAAAGGGGTACACAAAATTGAATACAATGCGGTGTGAGCCATGTCGTTTAGTAGAAATCAATAAAAAAAAACTCTAACTGGAATTCTAGCAAGATAAAAATATAAGTACTATAATTATTCAGCTTATGCGAACCTCGTTTATAGAGGCTTTTCTCAGCAGCTTCAAACAGGGCTGGAGTTTGCTCAAAAGTAATTGTATGCCCTGGAAATAGACCAAATAGATGTGAAAGGTGCCGGTGATGTACCTCTGGATCCTTGAAATCTTTCACCTGTCCTCCACAAGAAAATCACTATTTATCCAGCAATTTATCATACCAAAGTTAATTATTCAATACACTTTTATGCATTTTCCATGTTCAAGAAAATACCCATTCCATAATGGAACCATCTTGGGCAATATAGAGTGGACGTAACCTTGGTTGAGCTTTACAAACTTTTCTGACAATATTGTCCTTTGTTTTTCCTATCACCTGTTTTGAAAGTACATACAAATTTTTGAGTAGACAGAACATGTTATAGTGTGTTAGTTAAAAGTTTGCCAATTCTACCTCAGCAGCAGAAAGAAATGTAGAGAAAACTTCATGTATGATTGCCACATCCATTGTGGATGACTGGCTTACACATGCAGGCTCACCGTTTGGAGCAATAAAACTATGTTCAGGGGAAGTTGAAGGATTAGTTTCAAGATATCCTTCATTGCCTTCTATCAGCCAGCTCAACAGGAATGAGACACATCCTTCCATTATGGGATATGCTTTATATTCAAGGAAATCCTGTAGAAAAAAAACACAACCAAAATTTGCATTTGTTAGTTTGGCCAAAAGGCATTCCACCACACTGCACATGATTTTGCAATTTTTTTCCTCACTTACAGTATTTAAACATTATTTCAAATTAAATTTTGTATATTTTCACATTAAAAAAACAACTTTATTTAGCACCATCCAAATATATCTCAATCGTAAATTTTTTACAAGCATTCTCAAAGATAACTCATTTTTCGGTGTTTTTATCTTCAAAATTAATCCTTCCATAAAAATTAGAAAGTTTATCTGCGCTAATAACCCAAACAAGCACAACATTCTAAAATGGATTAAAATTTAGAAGGACTCTTCCAAAGACTACTGACCTTTTAAAAACCTAGCTTTGTGTGCTTTCTATTTTTTTGTGTCTGGTTTACCTCATTGGATGATTCAGAATTCAGAAACCAGTTACCTTATCCAAAGTGTAAGCATAGTGCTCCCATAGATGGGTACAAAGCCATGCTCCACCCATTGGCCATAAGGCCCACAGAACATCACCATGACCTGCTGATGTTCTTGCCCATATATCTGATTTACTATGTGCCACCCACCCACTTGCTTGGTAATTCACCTTCAGAATCAATAATTGAATGAGAAGCTTGAGCACATAAGTATGCCAAACTCAAGTGAAATAAATCATGAGAAATGTAAAAATAAGGAAGCAAACACCACATGCATCAAGATGGCTCAAGGCAATCTGGGATTGCTCTCAATTGTTGGCCACTTTGCATGAAAAAAGATGCAGCAACTACAATTAATTTAACTACTCCAACCAATACACCAAGTACTTATAATTAGTTTCTTTCTGTTACTTCAAACTGTTAATACGTTGAATGACTCAGCATACAGTTCTGAGGCATAATCCTCTGTCCGTCGCCTGTAGTTCTCATAAGGTGACATACTATAAATGTGATGTAAACAAAGGTTCTTGAAGTATGCCTACAACTCAAAATCTTAAGAAAATTAGTTCTTGATATTTTTTGCATATTCAAGGAAGGTGCATTTTATCTCGTAGTACAAATTGACGTCTCATAACATACTTCTAAAGCCTTAAAATTTCCAAGTAATTGTTTTACGTCTTTGATCATTTCATTATGTGTCTCCAAAAGTCCATTTGTTGGGAATAATATCTTAAAATCAATTCAATATTTTTCAGTATTTTCAGTATCTCTAAGATCATCATTAGTCAAATCTAGAATGAATTTGAGAATTCTCTGGTTCATTTTTTAACCTAGTTGTTCCAATTTGTCCATAAATTTGTGTTACGGCTACTACCTCCCTTGCAATTCTTGTAACTGGATTGCTATCATAGTGACATGCTTTAACATATGATTACTATTTGAATTATTTTGTTATGATATCATTGTCTAATATTCATTGTTCATGGAAGCAAGCCTTTATGTTACCTTCTAAATTTTGATCACTGAAAAATTAGTGTAAAGGATTTTTGTTGAATAATATGATTATATTTGTAAAATTTAAAATAGGCAAATAGTTTTATTTTGGTTTGATGTCATTAAATTATGAAACATAAAAAATTGAGACTTATATCATTGGAAATGAATTTGGTACAAGTTAGATAATGGCTTTCTAGGAATTATATTCTTGGTTCTATATTGAAAAAGTTCGATGCTAAAGCTTATAATGGCTTAAATAGACTTAAAAATGCTTCTATGTTGTTCAGTCTTTCCGATCTAAGTGGTAAGGCATTTCAATCAGCTAAGCCTGAGAGCACTACTATGGGTCCAATTTTACATCGTGATCTACATTTCTACACATGTTAAATAAAAATAGTCAGATTGTAGATACTAGCTGTTGAATTTTAAAATTAAGCTATATACAAGTCAACATCATGCTTAATTAAGATGGCATTCAACAAAAAATAAAGAGAATATAAATACTTACATATGCTGTTTTACTGCCATTCACAGACAGAGAGGAAATATAATCAAACAAGGGTTCTTGACACTCGCTAAGATTGCAAGGAAGAGCAGGCCAATAGTTCATTTCAAGATTGATGTTCAAGTGAGGAGCTCCACTAGAAAAGTAACCATTATTAGTCTCAGATTAAAAAATAATAGTACAAGGCTTCCTAGTGAATGGAGAACCAAATGCTGGTGGTAAATAAAAAGAATATGAAAACAGAAACCTGATTAATCCTGACATCTAATAACAGATAGCAAGCCTTGTTTAAAACCATATCCATTGAAATTAAACAGAATGTGAACGTACTCCCAAACAGGCTCCAGATCTTTGTTCCAAATTCCCTGTAGGTTTGCCACCTGAGTTCCAGGACGCGAAGAAGAAATAAGCAAATACCGACCATATTGAAATAGAAGCTCCACCAAGGATGGATCTTCATCAGTCTGAAATGATTTCACCCTGTCAGAGGTTGAAACTTGTGTTCCACTGTCCACTAGAGACAAATTAGCTAAGGTTGGCGTGAGCGTCTTCAGTTCCAAAGAGCTGTCTTCTGACATATTCAGCTGGGTGCTTCTCATAAGCTTCAGAGATACCCGGTGAAAAAGTTCTTGATAGTCATTTAAATGGCGTGCATAAAGGTCAGAATATGATAAATTGCTTATTGAGCTCAATATACTGAAACACTCAGAAGTAGGATCCCTTTTAGAATCTGAAGGTGGTGTGAATGGGCCACTGAAGGAGGAGGAAGCAACGAGAAGTAAAACAGCCCAATCTGAAGCCTCAACCTTCAACTTGTTGTCGTCCAAAACACTGATGACGCCGTTTGCACCACCAATCTTCAAATCAAGAATTGCCGTGAATTGAATTCCCTGGGGAGTATCTTGTGCCCTGTGTTGGAGATGAGGTGATAACCTTTTACCACGACACGCTCCCTTCATTATAATCTGATTGGTGCCATTTACGTAGGTTTGATTACTCATTTTGCTGTCCAGAGAAAGCGTGAATGAAAGTCTGGCATTTTGAGTGGCGGAAATGTTAGTGACAATGACTTGATCCGGATAGGAGGCAAAGTGCTCCCTTTTGAACTGAACATCTCCAACGGAATAGCTGACCTTGACAGTAGCAGTGTCCAAGTCCAGCTCCCTCTGGTAAGTTTGTTGGGCGCCGGTGAGATGTGAATAATCGAAGTCCAATCTGATATCGGCGAGAAGTTGGTAGGCCTAGGCATCATAATTCACACGAGAGAATGAGTGGCGAAATTGAAATGGAAATGGGAAAGGAAAAGGTGTTACTTTACACACTTCGGATGGATTTGATCCTGTTAAGGCAGAAGCAGCAGCAGTGGCTTGTGGATATTGTTGACGGTTAACGAGGTTTCTAACCAGAGAAAGGGCTTGTGGAGCTTTAGAATTAGTGTAGTCCGCGGGTGTCCCGGTGTAGAGCGTGTCCTCTGAAGCAAAAAACAAAGCATTCAAACATGCATTGATTGTGTAGTCTGAATGACAACCGGTGGAGATGAAGGTGAAGGTGAAGATGAAGAGTACCGTTGAGGTGGATTGTTTCGGAATGGCGGCGGCCGTAGATCATAGCTCCGAGGCGTCCATTGCCAATGGGGAGCGCATCAGTCCAGTGCTTCCCACCTTCTTCTCTAAACCTAATCTTCAAGTCCGAACTTCTACGCGCTTCCGCTTCCATCGCAGCCAGCCTTCAACTGTTACTTCCACCAGAGTCACCGATGGAGTAAGCAAAGTAGAACGGTGTGTGTGAGAGAGAGAGAGACATAAATGCAACTGCATTTCCTATATGTAGGTATTGTTCTGTGTCTTACATTTACGATTAATTTTAAAATAAAGTGAAAAGTATTTATATGATAAGATAAGATATTGGTTGAGTAGTTGCAAAGGAGTGAAAAGAAGATGGAGAAAGCTTTGAGAGCGTACGCAGAGGTTCTGAGACTGGTGAGGCTCTTGCCAAAGGACACCAGGGCTTACTACGCCAAGTATGCCCGCGAGAACTTTGTCAATTACCGCGAAACCGACCCTTCTGATGTCTCTTACCTCTTTCAACGCACCTACGATCACTCTCTATGGGTTCTTCACAAGGTTCCTTTATTTACTTTTCCTACGTTCTTTCCCAGCACAACACTATAATATATACAATTTTCAATGATTCTGCATCTAATTTACCCTACTCATCCCATGGCAGTATTCCATTGATGAATCTGTAGCGGATAAGCTGAAAGGGATATGCTGCAGTTGATGCTTCCATGCAATGCCACCCAGGTGTTTGTTTTTATTTCTCACTCAAAGTCTCACGGGCAACACACGCTGCTACAAATACCTTTCTGCCCTCTAAAATAATCTCGATTTACAGTTGTGAGTTTTTGTTTTCTCTTCAAATATGAATTCTCTAAACACGAGTTTTAGGCGTTTAATTTTTATTCACTCTTACTCGAATGAATCAAGCAGCCATTCTCAACCCACCCCTACTACCCTTCCTTGCTTTGCATGAATGAATGCATGTTTTACGTGTTTGATTTTCAATGTGTTTGATTGCAATCCTAATATTCTTTAAAATGTTTTTTTTTTAATTTAAAACAATTTAAATAAGTTTTACCATTATTGTATAGACCAAATTGAACACTTTAATTGCACTCCTAACTTGAAGTAGTTCATTTTACTCTTTAAAGTTGACACTCTTGAAATCTTTTGAATGCATATGGTAATGTAAAACCATGATTTATGATAGTTTTGACCTCAGCTAAAGGAAAATAAAAAATTATGGCAACCTCACATTGTTTATGTTGCACCATCTAATTTCTTAAGAGCATGTTTGATTTATTGACAACACTTTTTCGGGTGCCACTCAACAAAAAATGAGTTGGAGAGTTGAGTTGAAACGTACATTTAAGGATTGACGGTGGTAATTCAAACAAGTTAGTTTTCAATACTTTTCTTCATTTTAACCCTTTTTTTGTGTATCATTCCTATGGCAATAGTTCTACTATCTCTTTGTTTGTCTCTTGCATATCCAAATCTTTTTATGAAAGGAATCGCATCTTTGACAACTAATAATAACAAAGATAAAACGGTGCATACAATTTTTTCGGTTTGATTTGGTATGGTCCAATCGGGAGTGTATAAACCAAAAGAAAAACTAATGACAGTAACAAAAGTTATAAAATTTTCAATTCATTTTCTTCTCCAATATCTCACTCTTTTGTAACTATCCCTCCTCCTTTTTTCTTTCTTTTTAATTTTGTCTCCTCCCCTGATATTTTTGTTTTTTTTTTTCAAAAGAGATGAAAATAGTGTTTTTGTGAGTTGTAATGAGAAAGAAAAAAAATGAGAGAAGTGTAGAATTTTTTTTAATTTTCGATCCCTTTTCATATAACAGGTTGTGTATTTATATCCACCACAATTCAATACTGATGTAATGCTAGCATTAATTATAATAAATAAAATAAAAAAGAAGAAAGAAATTGGTAATGATAACAACACATTACTAAAATCAAAGAAGAGTAAAAGCAAAAAAAAAAACAAAGAGTGAGAATATATGTTGGGTTTTCAGGCTCATAAAGAAGAGTGTGATAATTAAAAATAAATTGAATTTTTCCTTCTTTTTCATTTTTCTGTTTTTTTTTTCATTACTTCATCTTGGTTTTTTGTTTTTTTCATTTTTGTTAAAATTAAAGTTTGAAAATCTTGTTGAGAAAAAATTATTTCACCATTTTTTATTTACCATTATCTATAAAACATATTTTTATTTTTATTTTTTCAAAAATAAATTTATTCAAACGAACAAAATTCGGTGTTGACAAGTTATAAATGAAAAACTATTTGGAAGAAGTATTTTTTAGAATAAGTTGTTTTTGAATAGTGGTAAGTAATATCCCTAAAGTAAGAGCAACTTGTAAAATAAAAACGCGTACAATATTAAAAGAAAATATAAAGAATTAGGAATGCATAAATCAAATGAAAAATTAATGATAGTGAATAACTTATAAAATTTTAAATTTATCTTCATCTTCATTATCTCACTCTTTTGTTAATTACCACTTCTCCTTTTTTTTCTATTTAATTATACTTCCACTCCTGAGATAGGTTCTGTTTGATTCGGTGCGGTTCGGTTCGATTTTGGGAATTTTGGTTCGGTTCAATTTTGGGAATTTCGATTCGGTTTGGTTTGGTTTGGTTCGGTTTAGTGTGATTCGGTTTAGTCCAGTCTGGTTCGATTCGGTCCAATTGGGTTTGGTTCGGTCCAGTTTAATTCGGTTTGGTTCGGTCCGGTTCGATTCACTTAGATTTGGTCTGGTCCGATTCGGTTTGGTTTGATCTTGTCCAATTCAGTTTGGTTCGGTCTGGTTCAGTTCGATTCACTCTAATTATGTTTGGTTTGGTTTGGTTTGGTCCAATTGGAAACACATAAATCAAAAGAAAAATTAATGACACTAACAAAACTTATAAAATTTTCAATTCTTCTTCTTCTCCACTATCTCACTCTTTTTTGTAACTATCCCTTCTCATATTCTCTTTCTTTCTAATTTTTTTTTTCCTCTCCGTATATTTTTGTTTTTTCCCAAAACAGATGAAAATAAAGTGTCTGTGTGAGTGGTAATGGGAAAGAAAAAAAATGAGAGAAGTGTAAATTTTTTTAATTTTGGTCCCTTTTCATGTGACAGACAGTTTATTTATATCCTACAATTCAATAACGATATAATGCTAACCTTAATTGTAATGAATAATATGAGAAAGGAATTGGTAATGATAATAACACATTACTGAAATCAAATCACAAAAAATCAGAGTCCAATGTCAATCATAACCAATAATATTGATTATAATCCTTAAAAAATATTAGAAGAAATATTGGTTCTAAATATTAGAATTATATCACACTTTTCTCTGTCACACAACAAATGGTAGAAAAGCATAAAAGTGTGAGAAAATATGTTCGGTTTTCGGGCTCATAAAGAATAGTATAATAATTAAAAATAAATTGGATTATTCCTTCTTTATTTTCTCTATTTAATCTTTATTTTAGTTTTTTTTTTTTTGCTAAAATTAAAGTTTGAAAATATTTTTGAGAAAATTTATTTCACGCTCTTTTATTTACCATTTTCTAAAAAACATATTTTTTATTTTATTTTTTCAAAAATAAATTTACAAATATTAAAAAAAATATATAATGAAAATTAGGATTGCATAAATCAAATGAAAAATAATGCAAATGACATATCTTCTAAATTGAAATCTTCTTCTTTTAATTTCACTCTTTTGTTAACTGACTTTTCTCCTCTCTTTTTTTACTTTTAATTCTACCTCTTTTTCTAATATTTTTGTTTTTTTTTTTCAATAAAAAATAAAGTGTTTGTGTGAGTGGTAAGGAGAAAGAAAAAAATGACAGAAGTGTAATTTTTTTTTCTTTTTGATCCCTCTTACAGACTGTGTATTTATATCACCCAATGCAATATTGATGTAATGTTAGCCTTAATTGAATTAAACAATATAAAAAAGAAATTAGTCATGATAACAAGATATTAGGAAAATCAAATCACAACAAAAATCAGAACACAATATTAATCATCACTACTAATATTGAATCTAATCATTAGAAATCATTAGAAGAAATATTGTTTCTAGTTATTAGAATTATACCACAATTTACTCTATCGGAAAACAAAGGGTAGCAAAGAAGGAGTGAGGACAAAAATATGTTGGGTTGTCGAACTCATAAAAAGTAGTGTGATAAATAAAAACTAATGGAGTGATTCTTTCTTTTATATTTTTTCTTTATTTTTTATTTTTTTCATATATATATATATATATATATATATATATATATTTTCTTTTTTCTTTTTTTTACTAAAATTAAAGTTATAAAATCTTTGAAGAAAATTTTATTTCACCTTTTTTATTTACCATTAACTAAAAAACGTTTTTTCAATTATTTTTTTTCAAAAATAAATGTATTTGCTCAGACGAATTGGATTTTGACAAGTTCTATTTTATTTGGTCTGGTTCGGTTCGATTATGTGCATTTTGGTTCAGTTTGATTTTGGTTGGTCCGGTTTGATTCGATTTGGTTCGGTACGGTCCGATCCGAGTTGGTTCCGTCTGATTCAATTCGTTTTACAAATATCTATTTTTAAATTTTAGAAGAAAAATATTTGAGAGAAATATTTTTTATGATTTTTATAATAAGATGTTTTTTTAATAGTAGAAAGTAATATCCCAAAGCATAAATCGAAGTAATATAACAATGCATACAATATTAAAAGAAAATATAATAATAATTAGAAATGCATAAATCAAAAGAAAAATAATGAGAATGACATATCTTCTAAACTGAAATCTTCTTCTTTTAATCTGACTCTTTTGTTAACTGTTTATTCTCCTTTTTTTTTCAATTCTTCCTTCTTCCCTAAGATTTTGTTTTTTCAAAAGAGATAAAAATAAAGTGTTTGTATGAGTGGTAAGTTGAAAAATGGAGAGAAATGTAATTTTTTTTATTCCTTCTCGTATGACAGACTGTGTATTTAAATCCACATAATGTAATAATGATGTAATGTTAGCCTTAATTGTATTGAGCAATATAAGAAAGAAATTGGTCATGAACAACACATTACGACAAGAATCAAATCACAACAAAATCAGAGCACAATATCAATCATCACTAGTAATATTGAATCTAATCATTAGAAGAAATATTCTTTTAATTATTATAATTATACCATAATTTACTCTATCAGAAAACAAATGGTAGAAAAGCAAGGAGTGAGGACGAAAATATTTTGGGTAGTCAGACTCATAAGAAGCTGTGTGATAAATAAAAACTAATTGAGCAATTCCTTCTTTTTATTTTTCCTTTATTTTTTTCATTTTTTCCTACAATTAGAGTTTTAAAATCTTTCAAGAAAATTTCATTTCACCTTTTTTATTTACAATTAACTAAAAAAAAAATTAATTGTTTTTTTCCAAGAATAAATTTATTTGCCCAGACGAATTGGGTTTTGACAGGTTCTGTTTGATTCGGTTCGATTCGGTCCAATCTGATTCGATTTTGTGTGGTTTGATTCGATTTTGTGCATTTGGTTGGATTTGGTTTGGTTCAATCCGGTCCGAATTAGGCAAGTCTGATCCGGTCAGGTTTGATTCGATTTGGTGTGATTCAGTCCAGTCTAGTTCGATTTGGTCCGATTTGATCTGATTCGATTCGATTTGGTTTGGTACGGTCCGATTCGATTTGGTTCCGTCTGGTTCAGTTCGGTTTACAAGTATTTATTTTTAAATTTTAGAAGAAAAATAATACTTTTTATTTTTGTTAAATTATCCTAAATACTAAAATGATATACTTGACATACATTTTATTAAAAAAAAAAAAACTTCTTTTAGTAAAACACAAATTCTTATGTTTTATGTAATATTTTTGTTTTATGTAAGAAAATTTAAAATATATCTATAAGTATATATAAAGAAATTTTATTTTTTCTACATTTCATAATACCAATTTTATCTTTATTATTTTAAAAATTAATTATTTTAATTTATCTTAAATTATTATTTTAAATTATATATATATATATATATTTTATATTTAACAACTATTTTAAAAATTAATTATATATTTATTATTAATCTTAATTTAAATTTTTTCAAAATTAAAAAAGAAGGTGTGTGTTTGGCGGTTGGTATAATTTTTATTTAACATTTATTTATTTGTTGCTTCTCGTACAAACAACGCCCATTCGAAAGATCGTGGAAGCGGCAAACACCCGCTGAGTGACTCTCTGCTTTCTCCTCTTATTTTCATCGTCACTCTGTGTGTTTGTCAGAATGAGTTTAGATTCGTCTCGCTCGGCTAATTCTAAACGAAGTTTCTCTAATTCTATATCTTCCAACCGCTCCAACGACAGCACTAAAAAGAACACCAAAAGAAAGAAGACAATCACAAACCAGAAAACCCTAGGCGCTGCCTGGGGCTCAAATTCAAGTTTTCGCGCTTCCTCAAGAAATTCTGCCTTCTCCGGTTTCGCCAGGTTTTTTTTTTTTTCAATATTATTATCAATTATTGTTTTATCTAATTTCAAGAACGATAGAGGATGTCAATTTCATATTTGCTCTTTAATCTCAATTTGTTAATTGACTCTGGCGTAAATGCAGTTATATGACAGAGAAGAATCGGAAACTACACAACCAGTTTGACGCCGAGGCTTCCACGTCGTCTTTAAGTGGCTCTACTTCAGGGAAGCCTATATTCAGTGGAGTTTCAATTTTTGTTGATGGTTTCACGATTCCTTCCAGCCAGGTTATTTTGTTTTTCATTTTTTTTTGATTCTTTGTATCTCTCTCCGATTCTTGAATGTGTGAACATGGCAGGAAAGTATCACAATTGTACGAAGTTACCGTTTCTTGGCTTAGGGATCAATTGTGTCAAGAAATTGTAAATTTGAGTCAGATTTAATTGTAAAATTCCAAAGGGACTATATACAATCAGTTACAAACGCGTTTCAGGAACTGCGGAGCTACATGCTTAAGTATGGTGGAAGATTCGAGAATTATTTCTCTAGACATCGTGTAACACATATTATATGCAGTAATCTGCCTGATAGTAAAGTTAAGAACCTGAGGTTTGATTTCATACCCTTCTTTAAATTTTAGGTCCTGAGTCCTTCTCTTTTGAATTACTTTTTAATCATGGGATACTTCAATACAGAGCCTTCAGTGCAGGTTTGCCAGTAGTGAAACCCACTTGGATTTTAGATTCTGTTGCTGCTAATAGACTTCTGAGCTGTAAGTTTTTTCATTTTTCTTCCAGTTGTGTTTGTTTCATTTTCTTACATCAAATTTCATTCTTTGTATTTTGAGAGGAAGAGAAGGACCATGGGAGCAATAACTTCTATATATTGAAGTTTTAATATCTGATCCTGCCTTTTATTTATTTTTATCTAATTCTTTTTTTCCTGGCGATATTCCAAGCCTCGTATGTCATGTGATTTAAATTTTGCTTTGATAGGGGTACCTTACCAGCTGGACCAACTAGCTAATAAGCAATCAAAACTGTCAGCCTTCTTCACATTGAAAAGTAGTAAAATATCGGAGGATGCTTTAACAAATTCCCTTCGTCAAGTAGTATCAGATGTTGAGGATTCATCTATGAGGGTTGGTCAAACAGATTATGAGGATAGAAACTTATCCAAAGTTGGGGAGATGAGTGAACATATTGGACAAATCAGTACCGCATCTGATGATATTGAGAATAGTAAGGCAATTATGACGGAGGAGCCGAGTAGTGTTAGAGTTAAGTTTGATGAAGATCAAGCAGCTAGAAGCAATGCTGCTACTGAAGATGGGAGCAATGTCAAAAGTGAACTTGAACCCACTGATCAAGCACCTTCTACATCAGTTAGTTCTCACTGCTCAGATGAGCAGAATGCACGAGAATTTCCAAGTTCTTCAGGCACTAAGCCTTTTAAACAGTGTCATTCAACTTTTGCAGACCCTAATTTCGTGGAAAATTATTTTAAGGTAGTGAAGTTAGAACATAGACGAATTTTGAATTTTCATACGGCTTGGTGAAATGGTGACTTTCTTGTTGATGGCCCACTTTATTTTCTTTTAATGTGGCTGTTGTTGTAGTAATCTCAACTTTTTTGTGCTATTTGCAAAATATACTGGCAATTAAAATTCAAGTCAATGATAATTGTTTCTTGCATCTAAACATATAATCACTTGAACAATGAACTTCAATAGATAAGGTCGATGAAGTGAATACTCCTGTGCATTATATTTTTGTGTTTGCTGTATCTGTACAAAAGTAAACAAAGATAGAAAAGCAAGCAACTGATCACATGGGACAGGGGGTATTACCTTCTTATAAGTAAGAAAAACCTATATACGTTGTGTCATATAATCGTATGGTTATTTTTATTGCAATATCCTGATTGTAGTTTGGTTTATGCAGAGCTCACGACTACACTTTATAGGAACCTGGAGAAATCGGTATCGAAAGCGTTTTTCTGCCTTGTCTTCTGGGATTAAGAATGAAAGTTCTAATATTAGTGCTTCTAATACTTCTCATAATTCAGTTATTATCCATGTTGACATGGTAAGATTTAAATACAAGGATGTGCAGAAAAAAATATTGCTGTCAACTAATTTTCCTTTTCAGGTTTTGGTTAGGTATGTCATTTAACTCTATACCTATATGCTGCCCCAGGACTGCTTTTTTGTTTCGGTTGTTATTCGGAACCATCCTGAATTGTTGGATCAGCCTGTAGCTGTATGCCATTCAAATAATTCAAATGGAACTGCTGAGATTTCTTCTGCTAACTACCCAGCTCGTAGTCATGGTTGGTTACATACCTTGTTATATATGATAGCTTGGCTCAATAAGCTATGGTATAACTTTTTTGTATGTAACTTCTGCTTTTGATCATGTGCTAGGTATTAGGGCTGGTATGTTTGTTCGAGATGCCAAGGCTCTTTGTCCCAACCTTGTTATCTTTCCTTACAACTTTGAAGCTTATGAAGAAGTAAGAATTAGTAGGGTGTCTGTAGCCAGAAGCAGAGTGTCAAACTATTTTATTTGTCATCATATCTTTGTATCTTTTTTCCTTTTAACAAATTTTACAAACGTCTCTTTGACATTTTGCAGGTAGCTGATCAATTTTATTGTATATTGCATCAGCATTGCAACAAAGTGCAGGTCTTATGATTTGACATTATTCAAGTGCATAAAGTTTTTAGTTGACTCATCCTTAATGCTGTAATGGCTACTTGATGCAGGCTGTAAGCTGTGATGAAGCATTTTTAGATGTCACAGATTCTGAGGTTGAAGATCCCAAACTTTTAGCTTCATCTATTAGAGAAGAGATCTATAAGACCACTGGATGCACAGCTAGTGCTGGTATAGCTGGAAATATGCTTATGGCTCGTATTGCTACTAGAACTGCAAAACCAAATGGTCAATATCACATAACTACAGAAAAGGTATCCTTTGGATATTCTTTTATTCAGAACTTTTGTCTTTTTCTTAGTTTTCAAAATTTGATTTGTGGCATAATGAAGGTATGATGCAAATCATATTACAAGTTCTACATCCTCTTTCTTTATAATTAATTTTCTGGTCTTTTTTTGTGGCCGTAGTAGTGTATTTTTGAGTTTTATGCTGTAAACTTATGCTTATCTTTGGATATTTACAAATTCAAATATTTTTAATTTGAAATTGTGGATTTTCTGTATTTTAAATAAATTTAAATGAGAACTTTCAGAGTTGATCTTGAAGCTTTGGGTTTTCCTCAAAGGTGCTAATTTTAGGTTTGATCTGTAATTTGGATGCATTGAAATTGACAATTTACACACTTCACCAGAAAATGTGTATGGTGGTTTAAAATGCAATTTTCAACTTCTATTGTCTGGTCATCATCTTAAAGTTAAACTTCTTAAAAAAATGGGACACTGATCACATCAGGTGTGATTTTATATTTTGTGCAGCTTATGCATTTGATATTATAGTTGATGAGTGGAATGTGTCAATATACTACCTTGTTCATTTAGTCAGTTTTGCCTTTGCAGGTTGAAGATCATTTATGCCAACTCCCAATTAATTCACTTCCAGGAATAGGGCATGTTTTGCAGGAGAAATTGAAGAAACAGAATATTTATACTTGTGGACAGTTGCGCATTATTTCCAAGGTTTTACTATTCGTTCACTTTCTCAATTTCTAGGTTCTTCTGATATTCCTTCTATTGTATTATAAAAGTTGTTGTTCCTTGACTTTCTTCCAAAGGTCTTTCAATCTGTTCCTAGCGTTCCTCCTCTGCTTTTAGACATTTATCTTTTCCCTTGAGCTGGGGAAGGACAAGGTTTGACATGAACTTAGAATCCTTACTAAAAGAGAATAGAAACTTGGGAAAAAATATTATTGACTTGTTTAAAATTTGGCTTAAATTTGTTGTGTTTTTACTTGGTTCATTTACTTGGACACTCTGTAGTAGTCATGTTCCACCTCCTTTTTTGACCAGTACTTGAAAAACATTTGTAATATTTGTAGCATACATACCCTTATTTCTTTGAATCTACAGGCTTCACTGCAGAGGGACTACGGTATAAAAACAGGAGAAATGCTGTGGAATTATAGCAGAGGAATTGATAACCGGTTAGTTGGGAACTTTCAGGTAGGGAACATTTATCTAAAATCCAGACTTCGTTCCTTCTCATTTTGATTTGACATGGTTTAGAATACTTTGGATATATGTGTATATGTACATTATATGCGTGAGACAGAGAGAGGCAGAGATAGAGTGATGTATATGCCTCTGTCTGCGACATTATGCTTGTTGCTTCGTTTATTTTTCCTTTCATTTTACACTGTGCCCATTTGTTGTATAATGGTATGTAATTTGTGGGAGTGTGCACATGTTGCTTCTTTTCTCTATTCTCCCATCTTAAATTGTTCCATTTTGTTTTATATTGGTATAATGTATGCATGTGTTGCTTTTCTTTTGCCTTCTTTCTCTATATGAATCCACACTAGAATGTTGTTTTCTTTTGCCTTCCATTTTACACTGCCTTTTTTTTTTTCTGTAACAATATCTTTTTTTTTATCTATTCCAGTCCTTGTCTAGGGATTGGCTAACAACTGTAATAGCGAGTAATGACTGAAGTTTATAAATTGTCAGGTTAATACAGATAATAAAACCATAACCAGTCATTGTAAATTTCAAAATGATTGATTGTGCTAGTGCTATGCTCCACAACATGATGTGAAATAATTGTACCCCTGGCTGGTGGTTTCACACTTTACTTTTAATTTTCTAACTCAAATGTGTATTATGTCACTTTTTCTTCTTGTGATTATTATTCTTTCCTGATAAACTTGTTTTAAGATAATATCCACGTTTCTGCAGGAAAGCAAGACTGTTGGTGCTGATGTAAATTGGGGCGTAAGGTTCAAAGATATAAAAGATGTTAGTATTTTCTTACAGTGTCATATTTCTATATTTCTAAACCTTACTATATAAAAGAATCATTAAAAATGCTGACATAAAAATTATTTCAGTGTGAACACTTTCTGATGAGTCTTTGCAAGGAGGTCTCATTGCGATTGCAGTGTTGTGAAGTGCAGGGGCGCACTTTCACTCTGAAGGTGTTGGTTTACTTTCAGCTTTATAAATTTTGTTTTTTAGATTATTCAGAAATGAGCTTTCTGTTTTACATGGCAACCTTCTTTCATGTCGTGTTAAATTTTTGAAATATCATGTATTATACCATCTATCATAATGTTTCTTATATCTTCCGAGTATACAAAAGTATTATTTGTAAATATTCTTGTAAATATGTTTTAGATCAAAAAGAGAAGGAAAGGCGCTGACGAACCTGCAAAGTTTATGGGATGTGGGGACTGTGAAAATCTGAGTCACTCTGTAACGGTAAATATTGAAAAATAACGTGTTAACGTGTATATTAAACTGTTATATGTTCTTTATACAAGTGTTTTATTAATTGTTTTAAGGTCCGATTTTGTGTTTGATTTTCTCATCATAGGTTCCTCTTGCTACTGATAATGTGGAAATACTCCAAAGAATTGTAAAGCAGCTTTTTGGATGTTTTTACATAGGTATCTTAACTCAGATCTGCTTATTCTTTTAATGTATGTTATGCTTGGCAAAGCTTATTTCTGGTTCAATATTTTTGTTCTTTTCAAAGTTCTATCATGAAACTTCCAAAAATGAAAGTATTTTCTATTAGCTGATGCGAACATACATGTTTTCTGCCATTTTAATGAATGTAATAAGCAGTATGGAATCTATTGGTTTATATCTAGATGTGTGAATCATTTACTGCATTTGCTTTTGTTAATAATTGATATAAACTCTGTTCAGTTAAAAGGAAGGGAGACGAGGGAAAATAAATAAATTTCTATATATTCTTACAAAAGACAAAAAAGCTATTATAAGTATTCAATTCAAGGCTAATTTAGTCATGACAACTTAGAAAAAATTTAAGTAATAAGGCAAATACGAGAATGAGGGATTTCCACTTGCCTCTGTGAAATCATTGAACCAAACTAGTTATTGAAGAAACAACAACTTCATTAGGGAATTGGTTCTTTTTGTCAAATGCTCTCTCGGGAAATATTCTTCTTTGTTCTTCTACTACTACTACAACTAGTGCTACCTAATAGAGTTAAAAAAAAAAACAATTCTATGTTAATGAAATATAGAATATGAGATATTGTACCATATATGTGGAGTTACAAGGTTAGACTTGAATAGAACACTAAAAAATAATGAGGGTGGGTTTCTAAGTGTTTGGGTGCTTATCAATATTTTTATAATTTTGTTAATTTATAGTAGTAGGCACAACCAATATATAGAGATTGTCCTTTGGCTTTTCAGGAATTCCCTAGGTTCCATTTTTCTTACTCGCATTGATCTCCTTAAAACTTGAATCCTGATATAAAAAGCTGTGTATTGACAAGGGAATCCTATTATCCTAATACAATGAGCATCCATCTCCTAATTTAAGTTTTTAGGAGAGCTTATATCATCAAGTCGCTAGGATTCAATACTCTCCACTTACATTCTTAATTAAATTAAAATTCCATTTGAATTTATAGTTGACCAGTGCCTTCACCCATGATTCAAGTTCAAAGTGCTAGTTTTCCAAGAGGGTTGTGATACAGATGTAAAGGCATTCTTCTAGGTGCATAGCTGATGATTGGCCAGAGTTAGTATTTGTCACGAGTTTATACTGAAAGTTTCGTTAGACACTTAGGTGAATGGCTTGAGGCCGCATACAGTGTATCATATTCTAAAATAAATGCTTGCATGGTGAAGCTAGTTGGTGATTGTGTCTTTGGACTTCATATTTTAATTTTATTATGGTATTTTCTTCTTGTTCATGTTATTTAGTGTTTCAGCCTTGACTTGTGTAACAGAATCCGTATATGTTCATGTTCGTTTTCTTTTTATTTATTTATTTATTTCATGTAGATGTCAAGGAAATTCGAGGTATTGGCTTGCAAGTTTCCAAACTAGAAAGTGCAGAAGCTTCTAAAAAAGGTATCTGTTTTAGTCGGAGTGTATCTTAACGAGTTATGTTGGAATAACATAATATTTTGTTGTGCGCATAATTAAATTTATATGGAATGCCTGTTGCTGAGATCTCCAACCTTATTGTTCTTCATCTTTCCGTCCTTCTATTCGGTATTATAGAATTTTTTCACTGTTTTTTCTTCGTTTTGAGCTTTTCTTTTCTTATTTTATGTAAATTCATGAAGGTACAACAAAATATACTTTGAAATCATGGCTCACTTCTGCATCTGCTGGTGTTGGAGATCAGACATATCCTATAGGTAATGGCACCCCCTATTTGTTCACACTTAAATTTCCTTATCTAATGGGATAAGGCTTTTGTTGTTGTTATTTTATTCTATGGGTGATGTACAATGTCACACAGGGGTTACTTGTTATTGTTTGGGATGATTTTTGCTTAGACTTATAAATTTTATTTTATTTTTTTGTTCATTTCGAGGTTTTATGAATGATGGAATTAATACAAAAACTTGTGGTTTCTCTTTCTTCAGGTCATGACAAGCACAGCAGGGATAACACTCCCAGTCCTGCATGTGTAAATCTTCCAGAGTCTTCAGTGGAAATTGACAATAAAATACCAACTAGTGAAGCTAGTACTGACCCAATTTCAACACCACCTCCCTTATGTAACCTTGACATTGAAGTTATAAGGAATCTTCCCTCGGATGTTTTTTCAGAGTTGAATGAAATTTACAGAGGGAAGTTAGTTGATTATATTATTGCTAACTCGAAAAACACAAGTGAGAATTCTAGCCTTTCAGGAAACTCATGTTTAGAGAAAAAAGGTAAGCTTTTTCTATTTCATTAGTGCAGGCTATATACTCTACTCAAACTTGCCACAAATGCTTTTAATTTGTTTTTGTTGGCAGCAATAAACAATGAAGAGGAACTTTCCTGTTCTGAACCGATTCCTCAAGACAATTTATTATCAAAAAACAAGGTAATTAATTTTCCCTATTTTATTATGTCTTATCACCTTGGATGATATCTTAGAACTGGATTTCATATTTTGTTACAATTTTGTTTTTCTTATTTGATTTCAATAAAGATTCTTAACTGATAGCATAAATAGAATTAGAGCTTTGAATCTTGTATCACATTGTAAATTGTAGTACACAAGGGATATTAGTTATTATTCATATTCCCTCATTTTCTTTTTCCCTACCTAAATCTGTATGTTTTCCACTTCCATGTACAGTTAATCAAATTATATGGTCGAATTGACCAGTCTTCCTTGTTATACCTTTATTTTGGTGGTTTTTGCAGTTTGTACGCAATTAGTCATTAAACTGAAAGAAATATTAACACTTTTATTTGTATCTATTGCTCTGTTTTTCTAAAAGTGTTTTATTAGTAACATGTCATGTTTACTATTAGGCAAAGCAGTATGTGTCGGGCACTAGTGAAGGTGAAGCTATACCATATTCAGCGTGTGGACCCAGTTTCAAGGTTACACACCATTCTAGTTTTGAAAACAATGATTTATTGCCTTCTTCTTTGAGTCAAGTTGATGGTTCAGTGTTTCAACAATTGCCTGAGGATTTGAAAGCTGACATTGTTGAGCAGCTGCCTGCACACAGGAGGCCAGATATTTGCTCCACTGTTGTGATCCCTCCTCTTGAAAACCATTCGCTGTCAGTAGGTGTAGAAAATTCTGATAATTCGCCTATATATAGTTATAATAATGACAGTCTATGGGTTGGAAATCCTCCAAATTGGGTTAGGAAGTTCAAAAGTAGCAGTTGCTTAATTTTAAAGAAACTTGCAGAAATGTATTTAAGATCAGGGTTGGCAAACACATTATCTTCAGTTTTGCACCAAATTATATCTGAATTCTATGAGCTAAATCTGGCCCAGCAGTTTTCTGATGAAACTGTTGACATCATGTGTGAGCTACTGAAGCAGTATATCAAAGTGAAGATTGAAAGAGATATTGAAGAGATTTATATATGTTTCCGGCTTCTGAAAAGGTATGTTAATGTTGGAAGTTAGCATGGCACCCTTCTGTTTATTATTGTTTTCGTACATAATCATGTGCTTTTATCCTTATTCTTGCCACATTTTTTTATTCAATTTGTTTATTAGATTTAGTCCTTCAGTTTTAATGGAGATTATGCTAAACTAGACATAGAGGCTAGAATGGATTAAAAAAGGCAAGTTAATTCTTTTTTTCTGTTCCGTCAACCCATCTTATGATAAATTCCACTTATCCAGTGAAGTCAAGTGAGATTGGAGTTTTGGTAAATTCCTGAGGATTCTGTTATATTTTGAATTTGATTAACGACAATTATGTTCTTATTGAGTTAGGAGAAAATATTGTTTGTAGACGATACTGTAATCATTATGAGTATGGTACTGGCAGTTAAATTCAATCAATTCAATAAATATCTTTTTCCTCTCATAGCTAACCTTGTACAAGTATAACTATTAAATATAATGTCAAAGCTGTGGTAATATTTCAAAGTCATCTTACTAGATTGTATAGATTATTTTTATGACAGTCTGTGGAGTAACACATGATTTGTTTTCAGGTTTGCTGCCAAGTCCCAATTTTTCCTACAAGTGTATGATAGTGTATATCCTTACCTTCAGGTATTCCTTCAGCCTACTTTTTCTTTTACCATCATTTGCTGTTTATCGATCAAACAACATTTTTAAAATGGGGGCAAATGCAGGCATGGCACAGGGTTGTATGTGGACTAGTTCGTACTCAACAAAACATAATTTTGTGGGACCCAGTATTTGTTAGTCTTAGTTAAAATCTTCTAAATATTGAAATTACAATTTCCTAGTTAGAAAAAGTGTTTCTTTATAAAATAATGAAATTTATTTGGCTGGTCAACTGAACATAAAACATTACAAAGATAAGGATAAACTACTAAATAACACTACAAAGAAAGAAATGAATCAAGAAAAGGAAAATCAATTGAATGAACCTAATTCCACAAAATATTTGTTAGGAATAGGTCATGTGCTTTACACCAAATGAAGGCCAAATGTCTAATCTTATTCCAAATTAAGTTATGTGCCAAAGAGTTGTACGTAGAAAGAGTTTTATAAATGGGTTGAAACACATGATTTGTTATGACATTTTATATTAATAAGGAGCTTGTGTAGTTGAAACACATGGTTTTCAGCATATGCTTCTCTTTTTCTCTATTAATACAGTACTCTGGTTCAAATTTGTAGGCCGCTGTTGATGACAATTATGGAGGGACTTTACTTTTACCATCATAGTAGCAATTTATAAAGTTCTTACTTTGCTATGGTAAACTTGAGCAAAATTGGTATAACTGTATAAGCCTTGAGGTCAGATCCAATTCAAAAGCTATTATTCACCGCTGGTGTGCTGCAGAGTATGTCCGTCCGACTTTGATGTGATACCTAAACATTTTCTTCAGCGTATGTGCTTATCTTAATGAATCTTGCATTTCTAGTCAGTTAATTAAACTAATTGATAAATTTGAAATTTTATGTTCCATTGCCTGGCTTTTACTATCTGTTCAACATGTACGAATTGTTGTTTTGTCATCCATTGATTTTACCGGACCTTTTTGTGATGTTTAACTTCAAATATTGACCTTTTCATTAACATTAGTAATTGATCATTTATTTTATGTCTTTGTGACTGCAATATGGCTTGTAAATCTCCTTTGCTGTTTATTTGGTATTTTAATCCCTTGTCTTGTATAGTATCTCCTGTATTGGTTATTGATCATAATAGATGCAATGTATATTTAATTAATTACTTAGTTAATTAAAAACTGTTGGCATTACCACATTTGTTTGTTATTCTCTTTTTTAGAGATATTTATAAGTTTACGCCTGTGTTTAACACTGCTGAACGAGGTCATCATAATTTTTTGTAATGCAGTCTCCTTTCCTCCACTTCCCAACTCTTACAATAGCAGAATTGAGGTTTTTCTTGTGGCCGGGCAGCGCTTTCATAACTGTTGAATCAGAAATTATTATTGCAGTTGCAGTTGGGAAAGGTAGATTTAGTCATTTTGTGGAGAACCGTCTGATAAAATTAATACAGAAGCTGCTTGTATAATTTGCTTCTAGCAAAAAGAGGTAATTTTCTACCACAATCTGTGTAGGTAATTTGCTTTGGTGTGGTATATAGATTTGTTATTCTTTAGTCTGCCTAATAAACATGTGTAGAAGGCAGAGATAATTCATTTAGCTGGATTTTTTCTGGTACAGTATTCTGTGGATGCACTCATCTTTTACAATTATGATTGAAATTGTGTAGTTATCCCTCTCCCATATAACTTGGGATTTATGACCTGCTGTCACTGAACATGAAATTGAAAATATTAGTGAGTCTTCTCGGTTCACTTACATAGGTGATGCGAATTTTGATAGATATGTGTAAATGCTGAAGGATGAGGCCTCTGTACAGGTGTCCAGTACCGAAATATCATTTTTATGTATTAATCATCAATAGTTTTTAACAGATTTGGGTTATCTTCGGATGTGGACAGGGTGTCACGCTAAAATTGAAGGACTGTATCTCAGTCTCCTTAAAAAGGCACTTCTGCAAGTAAAGGCATATGGGGGAATTGGGGACCGTACTTTTTGCCGTCAAATTACACGTAACTTGATGGCAACCACTGGGTATAATTTATAAACACCAAATCCCATGGAAGAGTAGTTTTCTTGCCAACTATTGGAGAAATATAAACATCCGCCGTTCCGAGTCCGATGGAAGGAAGAGTCTCCGGGATGAAAAGGAAAAGGTAAAGAGACAAAAAAAGTATGTAATTGATATCAGGTAACGTGATGTAATGGTAAGAGAGGAAGGAAAGGGTTATATGTTCTTGTGATCAATCTATTATTATTTTTTTTGACAATAATATTTTAATAGTTAAATTTTGATAATTTTTTCTTATAATCTGAGATGATATTTTTTCAATAATATTGAAATATAAAGAAATGAAACAATGAAAAAAAATAAGAAGTCACTTAAAATATGTCATCTCAAATTATAAGAAAAAATTGTTAAAATTTAACTATTAAAATATCATTTTCTTATTTTTTCATATGGACTTACGACTGTTTATATTAAAATTTTATGGAATAATTTTATTTAATTTTTATTGAATAGATTAATTTATGTTTTAACTATATATTTTATCATTAAAAAAAGGGTGCAAACTATATTTTTCTTTCTATAATTTGCTATTGAATAGTGGTGTGTATCAGGTTGGAAGCAGCGTGAAGAGAAGTTTGATCTACCTAATTCATTCTTCTAAGGGCGGCTGTGTTGGTAGTAAAATATACGAATTTGCTTGTTAGTTTTTTGCTTGAAAGAATTGTTTATGTGAAGCTTTTTAAACACGCATGCTCTGCTTCACTTCTCACAAACCTAATGGTTTAACCAACTCATATATGACTTTTAACTGAAAAGGGACTGTTACTCTTTCACAACATTGAGAAAACGTTTAGTAGCCAACCACTTTCTAATATAAATTTTACTAGTATTATGATAGAATATTCGTAACATATTAGACAATAAAAGCAACACAATTTCTTCTCTTCAAACTTTTCTTACCATAAATTTAAAACAATATTATGTTTGTTTTTCCTTTTTAGAAAAAAACGTTTAAACGAAAAAAAAAAAATAATGACATTCTTGTCTGCCATTCAGTTTTTATTTGTTTGTATTCCATGATTTACTCAAAATCTACAGATTTTGGTAATTCTTAAAACAATTTATCAAAAACAAGAACAAACCTAATCAGAACTGTTTCATCTTAAATGGCTGTTCAATTTTTTATTATGGTCGTCACAACTTTTTTTTCTTTGTTTCTTGATTTAATGAAGTTTCAAACCACTACTTTTAGTTCTTATAAAATATGTAAATTTTAATTTTGTTTACTTTTGAATATATTATTTTCCATCCTAAAATATTAAATTACTATTAATTATTAAAACTTATCTTATTAATGCTTTTAGAGATTTTAAAGAATTTTGTTTTTGAAGTGTTATGTGTAGATTTTATATCCTAATACTTGTTTGTATTACTTGAAATGTTGATTTGACTTTTATTTTAATGCATGATTTATTAAATAGTATTATACAATATCAGATATTTAAAAAATAGTAATTTTTAATTTTGAGGAAATAAAAAGGAAAAGAAAAAGAATCAAAATCAAAATCTAATCATTTGCATATATTATAAACATATTTAATAAAGTTTTATTCAATCTAACTTAATTAAAAAGTAGAGTAGTATTCTCGTATAAACAGGCAACCAAAAAAAATGAATTTACGTAGTCGCCTGACTTTTGTCGGTGCTGTATTAATATGATTGATACCTACTATTATATTATAGGTAAAAGTGAGATAAGCGAGTTAAGCTGGTTTGTGTTTGACTTTAGCAGTAGTTTGAATTATTAAAATAAAAAGATGAAGAATAATAAAACGATTTTCTTAACTGAAACCTGATTAAGGTATATATGTAGTATACATATGAAAACAAGAAAAAAAACTTGTTATAATTTGGTCAGAGATATAGTTGTTTGGTTGGTAGGTTTTTGTAAGATTTGGTGGAAACGTGAAAAGCTAAAACGATGCGAAATCTTGAAAGTGGAAGGTAAACAATTTGTGCATACTTCCCCATTATTTCTATATCATTCTCATTACTTACTTCTCTAATGGGAAAAGGATGTTGAGTCCAAAAAAGACACGTCCATGTTTCCCAACCTATATAATATAATATTTACTTATTTTAATAATTTAAATATGAAAAACATTCCTTCTGAAAGAATACATTATTGTAATTTATGAATCATTTGAAAGAACTGAGGTTAATAAAATATGAATATTTATAATTTAAACTTATTTTTAGGCAGTATCATAGATAGAATGTGTGATTATAAAAATAAGTTGATGTATTTGGAAGAAGAGAGAAAGAAGTGGGTAGGTTGTAGTGTAGAAGCCATAAACCCTTCAACACGTCTCATTCTGCTCTTAACTCCTATTTTCTTTTCTTTTAGCTATTCAAAGCTGAGAATGATGAAAGTCAAAGAACAAAAGTCTCTCCTATGATTTCTTCAACACTCGTTCTATATATATCTATATGCACACTACACCATGATTCATTGAGAATTGGAAGAAAATGAAGAGGGGTTATTATTACTGTGTGATAATGTTTTTGGTGGTGTTGGCCTCCTTCTCCGTGAACGTTGAGGGAGTGAGACCGCTGAAAGATGATCCGTCTTCTTCTTCTTCGTTCTTCCTCACTGTAATAATGGAGAGAGCATACTCTGGCCCAAGCCACAGAGGACGCGGTCACTGAACAACACTTTCATTTCTTCAGCTTAATTACTCTTTTCCTACGCTCAAAATTAATTCCGTTGTTTTTTGTGTATGTAATGTGATGAAGATCTTCATTCAAATTATACTATATAAATACGTGTAATTATAAACTTATTTTGTAAGGTTATATTACATTTCATCCTTCACTCTTTACTATTTTATTTTTTATGATTATTTGTCCAACTTCTCACATATTTCATGTAAGTATTCTTGAAATATACTTGATTTATATAATAATTATTTATTTTTACAATTTGTAACAAATTCACATAAAAATTAAAGTTTGTTTTAAGCTATTCAAAGGAAAAATTGTAAAATATAGTCAGTTTTTTCAAATAATTTATTGGAGACGAGTATTTTTTTTTAATAATTATAAAAACATTAATGAATGAATTAGATTAAATTTTATCAATGATAGATCACCAAAAAGTTTAAATAGATTAATGAACTTTGTTAATCCATTCATTATTATTGTCCAACTATAAGATATTTTATTCTGGGAACTTTATTCTTTTTGAAGAACATTTTATCATTTATATTTTATTTATTTTTATTACAATTCAAACTCTTCTTTAGATAAAGATTACGAAAAAAAAACTCAATAGTATAGATGGAAGAATTTTTGTTCTGTATTTGATATACAATATTGGTGTGATAGGATAAATGATATATTAATATAGAACTATCATTCTTTATTAGTTACGGTCATAATCTTACTTTAAAGTATTTAAGGCTTAAATTTATAATTTAATTTCTACCACCACCATAACATGGCTATCAATTTTGTTCAAATTGAGATAATTCCCCATCAAATGCTTTATTTCTTATTTTAAATAGATGGTAATATTTTTTTTTTCAAATTTTCAAAGTAATTAAAAATAGTTATTCATTTTGAAAGAAAAAAAAAAGAAAAACTAAATTAATATGAACATACTTAAGGTAAGACTTCTTCATTAATGAACTGATCTAAAGAAAAAATAAGAAGAAAAATTGTTTTTTTACTGAATAGATGTAATTATACTTTATTATCCAAATGGACCCAAATTTAAAAAATGTACACGTATAGAAATAGAACTTGCAAAGCACAATTTCAGGCCGACTAGACAATTTGTTCAATATTTTAAGCATTTTTTGAGTTTCAGATATTAGAAAAGAAAAAACAGTTTTTTTTTTTTTTTTAAATAATCGATAAGTGGTTTACATTTATCCACAATTTCATCTGAATTTTTGTTTGGATTCTTTCAAAGAATCTATTCCTTTGTCATTTAAAAATCCTTATTTAGAAACTTTTAAAATATATATGGTTTGTAATTTTAAATAAATCTTTGGATTTATTTTAATTTACGCGTTATTTATAACTTGGTTCATTGATTAAATTAACGTAATAATAATTTGAATAATAATTTGAATTAAAATATTAATATATAAATAAATAAATATAAAAATCGTCTATGGAGTATTTTTATATGATAAGATAAAAACATTTTTCCGGGAAAAAAATATTGTACTTATTACATGCAAAACTTAACTACTCTTCATTATTAAAGAGTGAAAAACATCAATTTAAAAAAAATGGCGTGCTTGCATAAAAAATATATTAAAAAATAAAAATATTTTTAAACATAATTTCTGTTGAAAAAGAAAAGTATTTTAGAGTTGTTCACTGTACAAAATTTTAATTGAACTGTATTAAAAATTTCGTTTCAAAATTGTGTTTTCAAAAACGATTTATTCAGCTTATTTATCAGAAAAGAAATATATCCATTCACATCATAACTAAGTATAGTATTACATCTATTTGATAAAAAAAACTACAATTATTCCAATTACTTTAAATATACATCATGATACAGTAAAATAAAAAATATTAATTAAAGCAGATTAATTTTATGAGATTAAATTAAACTTGTCCCAACTCATGAATGATTCTTCATTAACACATTGGATAGGATAAAAGTCTAAATTAACTTAAGAAAGACAGAAGGAGATACTACTGAAAGTCACACTGCTAAGTGAAACCCTTGTGTAAACTAAAATTGTCGAATTGCTGAAACAACTTGGTCAATGCCTTGAAAATTTGTTCTATCTTTGAGAATCATCTTAGCCAAGTTAAGAGCCTTGCGTTCACAGGAAGCCCGTTTAACAGCATCAGTAATGGATTCAAAATCCTCAACATGGGCCACCCCTACGATTCTCCTGTCAAACATACATACAATAATTCAGAGTGAATCCTTGTTTTGTTAATTTCTTTTTCCATTGTTTTGTTAAATTTGTCACCTTATCATTTTGGCAGCACCAAATCCAAGACTGTCATGAAACAACTGTGTCATGTATCTCTTCTGCGCAAGGAGTTGAACCTCAGGATTATTATAAACTGCCGGAAGATATGCCTCACCATCACCATTTCTGTGCTCATTCCAAAGTGCAACGAAATTTTTGTAGAAGAGATTCCAAGTGTCTTCAATTGTCTCAAGAATCCACTCCTTATATGCCTGCAAAACATATTTTTGCCCAATCAGATAAGAAGAGAATTTCTATTTTTGACATAGTGACAAAGAATCAGGATGATAGAGAGTGTGTATGATAATACTAGAATTGGACGTACTTTTCTATCATGGGGTTGATCAACAAGTCCATCCTGAGCAAAGAAAGCCAACATCAAGTTTCCCAAGAAAGCACCGATGTCATAACCCATTGGTCCATAAAATGCAAACTCTGGATCAATGACTTGAGTTGATTCAGGAGTAACCATGACAGAACTAGTGTGCAGATCCCCATGAATGAGTGCCTGGGCCTGCTCTGAGAACCTGGAGGAACAAAAACTATTAGAAAGTTGGTGTGCGTGCGTGCATACAAAGAGCAGAGCATAGCAGAGTGGCATATACTTAGATTTGAGGAGAGCAATTTCAAGCTTGAGGAGATTGTCGTGACGAAGAGCCTCGGCATCAGGATCAAGATAGGGAGAAGTCCAGTGGTTGTATTGGGAAATTTGATAAGGGTCGGAGAAAACAACCTGCTCTGTGTGCTTGCATAAGGCGGCATTACCACAGAATTTTGCAACTAGAAACAAGAATCAACCAAAATGTTAGGTCAGGAGATACTAACACCGATAAACCTGAGTCAAATAAGATAAGAAATTGATATAATTTTCAATTCAACCATAGATTTTCATCGTCTTCACTTATCACAGGATTCACACACAACAGTTAAATATGTACCTTGGCGTTTGTGATCCAGTGTGGAGTGGAAGAGGAGAGAAGTGAAGAAGAGAGTGTTTGCCATGAAGTGTGCGATGTGGCGTGCGAGGAGCGGATACTGAATTCCAGCGATGAGGCCTTTCCTGAGTATGATGTGCGGAGGGGGAAGGTAGCGCATGGCGATCAAGGACATGGTTGGGTCAAAATGATAGAGTTGTGGGACATGGTTAGGGGTGATGCGACCCTGTTCTTCTAGGGCCATGGCCTCAAAGTATGCTCTGTCCTTCGTCAGTGGCCATGATTCCCCGATGCAACGGATGTAAGGGAGAGACTGCTTCACGATAAGGGAGTGTGCAGAGTTCGCTACCAGGAACACAAAGTTCAGGTTACCATCTCCGATCTCTTTCACGGTTAGCTTCTCGGCGGCGTCACCGTCATCTTCCAGCTTCAGCACGGAGGAGAGGGCGGCGACGCCCTTCACGTATTCTATCACTGATCTCTCATCAAGTCTTGTAAACTCCAAAAACGCCATTCAACGCTCACTTTCTTTGCTTCTACTTCTGAGCAAGAATATAACGGAACTGAGTAACTACAGGTTCATTGAACCTGCCACTGTATCCTCACAAATGGTTGTGCATGCCTCACCTTTCTTCTTCCCACTACTTTTCAACTACGAATAGTTTCTGCTTAAATTCACAGCTTCCAAGAATCTGCTACCAAAATTCATTTTTGACCAACCACTCCTAAGCTCGTTTCCATGTCTCTTCGCTAGAAAGTGAGTTTTAAGGTCCAGAAATGAATGGGCGTTAGTGACATGATATGATATCGAATAAAATAGAACGTATAAGAAAATTCGTTTCGACAGGTGTTATTTATTATTTTTAAATAATGACTGTGATATTATGATAAAATATTATGATAGAATATGAAATTTAAATCTAATTCAATTAAAGTGAAAATCGTATCTATTTATATTATTTATATATTGTTAATTAATCTTATTTTTTATAGATATGCAACTTCGAACTCTTTATATCAAAATTCTTACTTCATATCTACTAGTATTCTTATTTTCTATGTTCACGTCTTCTCATCCACCTTTTATTCATTTATCCTTCTTTTATATTTAGAGTACTATATGCCGTTCTTTTTTATCGAACACTCCAAAAATAACACTTATATATCAGGTTTTATGATTACTTTGAATTGTTTTTTTGAGTTACAACATGTTATAAATCACTACACTTTTTTAAGAATAACACTAATACAATATTAGTCATGTAGCGACTAATAATAATAAATATTATAAGAGAGTAAATAAAAAACTTTTAATGAATTCATTAAAAATATTTAAAAGGTGGAAGTAGGGATGGCAACGGGGCGGGGCGGGGCGGGGCGGGGACGGATTTCGTTATCCCATACTCATCCCCCATAAAAAATTCATCCTCATCTCCATACCTAAATCCAACGGGTATCAAACTTTTGTCTCATCCCCATCCCCACCGGGTAACGGGTATAATCTCGTACTCATACCCGTACCCATGTTCTAACTACTTCAATATTAATTTTTATAAAAGAAAAAAAATTACGGTAAAGAAAACATAATATTATCAAATATTCAATATTAGGAGGATGATTGTTTCTTCCATATCAAATACTTTAAAATAAATTATAATTGTCTACATTTTAGATTAGAATACCAAATAAAATTTTATGAGAACCAAAACATTTATTAAATTTGTAAACTACAACATTGATGAACTTAGTTGATAAAATTAAAAAATATTTCAAAAAAATATAAAAGGAAAACAAATATTCAAATTAAAATATATTTTAAATGTTTGTTTACTTCAATTATTTAAATTCTAATGAATCTCTTTTTTATACACTA